>CETH01141010.1_pt1 | contig 43508 bp, 54 predicted proteins | sample 361461 | NCBI WGS metagenome assembly CETH01 (sample SAMEA2622695, study PRJEB7988) | marine metagenome | isolation source: saline water (ENVO:00002010), including
AGAGTACTGATGGACGCGGGTTCAATTCCCGCCGCCTCCACCAAAAGTGTTATCATAATTTTATGTATGTCTAAGATCATATTAATTGCTTTAATATCTATCAAATAAGGAATTAAAAATCTTAGGGGTATGATGACTTGGAGCTTTACTAAACGTTAATATGGGAGAGATATTATGGCAGGAATAACTAATAATGATGGACCTGTTGCAGTAACAGGCGCTAGTGGATATATAGGTTCAAGAATAGTTGAGGACTTATTAGATCAAGGTTATGAAGTTCATGCTTGTGTAAGAGATACAAGTAATAATGAAAAAGTAGATCATCTTATTGAATTAGGAAAAAAAGCTACTGATTGTGAAGTACATTTATTTGAAGGTGATCTTTTTAAAAAAGGAAGTTACGACAAAGCTTTTTCAGGATGTGCTGGAGTGATTCATGCAGGTGCAACTGTTGGTTTTAATAGAGAATCACCTCAAGAAGTATACGATGGTTGCTTCACAGAAAATGAACATGTAATCGAATCAGTGAAGAAATCTGGTAGTGTTAAACGCTTTGTATTTACTAGTTCTTTTGCCGCCGTAGCTCACCCTAGACCCGAGGGTTATGTATTTGATGAAAAGGATTGGTGTGGAGACAATGTTGAAGCATATAAAGGTGCGTGGACTGAGAAGAATATCTCAAAAAATAGAGATATTGCTTACGCGATGGCAAAAGCAAATACTGAAAAGATGATTTATAAGTTTGCTGAAACAGAAGGAAGTTTCGAAGCTATATCAATTAACCCTTTGCATGTAATAGGACCCTTGATGACCGAGAACCATAATCAATTCTTTAGTTGGCAATTCTTCATCTGGCAATTATTAAAAGGAAATAATTTTGGTGATTGGCATGGTAAGCAATTGCGTGGAGATAGAATGCTATGGAATATGGTTGACGTAAGAGATGTAGCTAGAGCTCATAGACTCGCTACGGAGAGTGAAAAGGCAAAGAATGGCTCTAGATATATTCTTTCCGCTACAGATCAGTCTGGTGAAATGTTTACTTGGCAACTTCAAGCAAAGCTTAATGAATTGTTTCCTACAATAGAGAATATAGGTGGAGAAGAGATGGAAAATGGTAAACCGTTAAAAGAAACCTACGACTCACCCAGATCCTATTGTACAAAAGCCATCGAAGACTTAGGCCTATCGACCTATTCTATAGAAGACACTCTAAAAGAAACTGGAGATTCCTACATAAAAATAGGACTTCTTTAAATTAAATATTGAAGGTCTGTCTAAGACCTTCAATTACAAATTCGATTGCCAATGCCCCAAGCAATAAACCAAATGTTCTCTGTAAAGCTCCTAGTACAGAAATTGGTAATCTTTTAGCTATCTTTCCTGAGGCCCACATACTAATAGCGGTAAGCACCAAAACTATAAAGATAGGGCTAAATCCTATAATTTGATTTTCAATTGATGATCCAGATTTTTCAGATAAAAGCATTGCTAAAGTTATTGCACCTGGTCCTGCAATAAGAGGTATAGCTAATGGGAAAGTTGCAAGAGATGAAAGCTCCTCATCATCCATAGCCTCTTCAACCGTCTCCTCTCTTCTTTTCTGTCTTTGATCAAATACCATTTGATACGCAATAACCATTACAAACATTCCTCCAACAATTCTGAAAGAATTGATATTTATTCCCATCATTTGAAGTAAAGCACTCCCAAATAACCAAAATACCAACAGAATTCCAAAGGCTGTTAAACTACTTCTTAAACATAAAGTAATTAAATCTTTTTTATTTAGTCCTTGAGTAAAGGAAGCAAAAATTGGCAATAGTGAAATTGGGTCAATAGCTACAAAAATTAGGACAAAATTTTCTAAAAAGAGATTTAACATTTTTCTAAGGTCTTCCTGCTCCAGGTACGTCAACTTCCACTATTTCTATCTTGCCTGATTTTTCTTTTAAAGCAGAATCAGGATCTACACCTGACGCATTAGAAGTACAAATAAATAATGTCTTTAGATCATCTCCACCTAACATGCATGCATAAGCATTAGTTTCTACCGATATTCTTTCTAATATTTCTCCACCTTGTTTGACTCTAATTACCTCAGCAGTAGAAGGTGAAGCAACCCAAATAGCTCCTTCGGCATCAAGACACATACCATCTGGTACCGGAACATTGCCGTCCTCTACACTTTCAGTTAAATCAGCCCAAACCCTTCTATTAGATAAAGAAGCATCTTCATTGATATCAAATGCAGTTAATTTTGCAGCGTAAGTCTCTCCTACAATTAAGGTATTTCCATCCTCAGTAATAACTGTACCATTTGGGAATAAGATATCATCTGCAGCTACACAAGGCTCTTCATCTGGTCTAACTAAAATAAGATTAGTTGATTTAACTTCTTCTCCTTCATAAGTATTGAAACCAAAATTACCTATATAAGCATTTCCTTTATCATCAACCACCATATCATTGCAGTGGAAACCAGAAAAATCATATAAATCAGCTCTTTCTTCTAACATATTATCTTTGAAGCTAAGTAATTTTCTATCTTTCATGGAAACAATAAGCATTGTTCCATCAGGCATCCAACCCAAACCTGAAGGTTGATTTGGAACTTCGACAATAACTTCATAATTACCGTCAAGGTCTAAGGTATAAACCTTATGGCTATAAAAATCAGAAAAATAAAATTTGTTGTTGTACCATCTTGGACCTTCTCCAAAAGTAAGTCCCTCCATTAGAATTCTTGTTCTTCTCATATAAGGTCTCCTAATTCTCCAAAATCCTATCAACCAAGCCTACCACTCTTTCAGGAGTAATATAACAAAGACATCTTGCAAATTTACCACCTAAATGTCCATGTTCTTTACACAATTCTTCTTCTTTTCTCGTTATTATTAGAGAAGAAGTACTCCAGGGCTTCCAGTTAGAAGCATTGCTTGGCCCAAATAGAGTTATAGAAGGTGTGTTTACTGAAGCAGCTATATGGGATGCAACTGAATCTAGCCCTATAAATAGAGAAGATTTACTAACTAAGAAGGCTAAAGTTAATAAACTGGTTTTTCCAGATAAATTTATGATCTCATTGGTAGAATTTTTTTCTATAGAATTTATGTACTCTATTTCTTCCTTTTCAGGTCCAGAAACAAGAACAACCTTCAGGCCTCTCTTTTGAAGAGCTTCAATTAAGGGTTGATAATTATCTATTTTCCACAACTTACTTTCTCTGCGTGAAGTTGCATGAATTACACAATATTTATCCTTAATTTGCCATTCTTGAAGAACATTTAAGCATTTATTTTTTTTTGCTTCAGATATAGAGTTTAAGAGTTTCAATTCTGAACTGAAGATTTTAAGTCCTAACTGTTTTAATGAAGAAAGATTCCTTTCTACTATATGAGTATCGTCTGTTTCAGGTAAAAGAGTATTAAAACTATTGGCCCATAAAGGACCTCTCCTTTTTTTATCGCTTACCGCAACTTTTGTGGCTCTGACCATTGCCCAACTTATGGGTAAAACTCTCCATTGTGTAGTTAAGAAGATTCCGAAGTTATAATTGGTAAAGGCTATTCTGATCCACAGGAGAATATCTGTAAAGAATGATTGGAGAGCTTTAAACCCCTTTACATAACTTGTAGAGTTGGTTTTAGAAGTAGAAGATAAGGTAATAATATTGGAAATCTGCATATCATGTTTAAGAATAGCTTCAGTGCCTTTATAAACCAAGAGGTCAATGATGGAATCTGGATAATTTAATTTAATATTATCTATGATAGGCTTTGCTAGAAGAACATCTCCATGGAATCTTAATACTGTAATTAAAAATCTTTTCTTCATTAAACTTACTTGACACTTAACTCCACAGAATGCATTATGCGCGCCTCTTAGAAATAAAGAAATATGGCAAATATAAAATCAGCTATAAAAAGAGCAAGGCAGAATCCTAAAAGAAATGCCTTAAAAAGCTCCCAAAGAGCCAAAACCCGCTCAGCTATTAAAGCTGTAAACATTGCTATTGAGTCAAAAGATAAAGAATTGGCTAAAAGTGCTTTTCTTAAGGCAGAAAAAATCTTAGACACTATGGCTAATAAAAAAGTTATCCATCAAAATAAAGCTTCTCGTACTAAATCTAGACTAAGCCAGAAGATCAAGTCACTTTAACTTAATACTAAATTATCTCTATGAATAACTTCCTGGTTTGAGACATAACCAAGTACTGCTGGAATATCTGCAGAATTTATACCTTTTATTTCTTTAATTTCTTGCGAACTAAAATTTACTAAACCCTTAGCTATCTCAATACCTGAAGAATCTTTACAAGTTATTAGAGAACCTCGGTTAAATTCACCTTCTAATGAAACTATACCAGCTGCTAATAAGCTTTTTCCATTTTCCTTCAGAGCTAAACATGCCCCTTCATCTATCTCCAAAATTCCTTGAGAAGATCCAAATGAAGATATCCATACCTTTCTAGATTGAAGAGTTGATTTATTAGTTAAGAAGTTTGTCCCTACTTCCTTACCAGAATAAAATTCAATTAAAATATTCTTATTCCTTCCATCTATTACCCTGGCTTCTGAACCTGAGTTTAAAGCTATTCTGGCTGCTTCTAATTTTGTTTTCATTCCCCCTCTTCCCTCAACGCCAGCCTTTGAACTCATAAAACTTGTTAAATCTAACTTATCATCATTAAAATTGATAAAAGATAATAACTTAGCTTCTTTGTTAATTTTAGGGTCTTCTGAAAGGATGCCTTCTTGATCAGTTAACATTAAGAATTTTTGTGCACCTATTAAGCTCGCTATGGCAGCTCCAAGCCTATCGTTATCACCATAAGAGATTTCTTCAACTGCTACAGAATCGTTTTCATTAACTATGGGAACAGTTCCCAAGCTAACTAATGTTTGTAAAGACATTCTTGCATTCAGATATCTCTTCCTATTAGCTATATCATCATGACTAATTAATACTTGAGCTGCTTTAATTTTATATTCGTCAAATGCTTTCTGATAGGCCTCTATTAATCTAATTTGTCCAACAGCAGCTGAAGCTTGTAGGAGGTGAAGAGATTCTGGTCTTTTTTCTAGATTTAATTCATACATGCCCTTTGCAACGGCTCCAGAAGTGACCAAAATAATCCCAATTTTCTTTTTTCTTAGATAATCAATTTGTAATGCAAGGTTTGAAATAAAATAATTATCTATCCCTTTATTCTTTCCAGATACAAGAGAAGTTCCGGCTTTTAATACCCAAATCTGTTTAAAAGATGTTTTCATTTTCTAAGTAAATTCCTATATCTTTAATGATATTTTTTATACCTTGATTAGTTTTAGAAGATATTAAGTTAATTTTATATTTATCTCCGACTTTTTCCTTTAATTTCTTAATAAGCTTGTTAGAATTTTCTTCAGATAATAAATCTGATTTATTCAAAACTAACCATTTCACTTTTTTAACAAGGCTTTTATCATATTTCTTTAATTCTTGTATTAAATCATCAAGTTCAGAAACTATATCTTCTTCATTCTTTTGATAAATGTCTATGACACCTAGAATGATAGATGTTCTAGACAAATGTTTAAGAAATTGATGGCCTAATCCAATACCTTCTGAAGCACCGGATATAATTCCAGGAATGTCTGAAATAACAAAACTATTTAAAGCTGAATAATCTACTACACCCAATGAAGGATGTAAGGTAGTAAAGGGATAGTCAGCGATTTTAGGCTTTGCACTTGATACGCAAGACACCAAAGAAGATTTGCCTGCATTAGGTTTTCCTAATAAACCTACATCAGCTAAAAGACTTAATTCTAGTCTAACGCTTCTTTCCTCTCCTCTGTCTCCTTTCGTTATCTTTCTTGGAGATTGATTTGTAGAGCTTTTATATCTCAGATTACCTGATCCGCCATCGCCTCCTCTAGCTATCAAGAATTCTTGATTATTCTCAGTTAAATCAGCAAGTTCTTCTTCATTAGAAACATTATGGATTAGCGTCCCGCAAGGAACTTCAATAATTAGATTTATACCAGTGGATCCTGTTTTATTTTGACTCCCACCCTTCTTTCCGTTTTGAGCTTTAAAAGATTTCTGATACCTAAAATTAGAGAGGGTGTTTAAAGATTCAGAAGCCTTAAAAATTACATTGCCGCCTGAGCCTCCATTGCCTCCATCTGGCCCTCCTTTGGGTAAGTTCTTTTGACGCCTAAAACTTAAACAACCATCGCCTCCTTTGCCTGCGATTACGTCGATATACACTTCATCAATGAAATTCATTGAAATATAAAATTTAAAGAATTAAAGAGGTTCTACGTTTACGTATTGTCTAAGCTTTGGTCCTTTCTTTACAAATGAGACCTTGCCTTCGATTTTTGAAAAGATTGTGTGATCTTTTCCACAACCAACATTTTCTCCAGGATGGAATTTGGTTCCTCTCTGTCTAACAATTATAGAGCCTGGACTTACTATTTGACCACCGAAGATTTTTACTCCCAATCTCTTCGATTGTGAATCTCTTCCATTTCTACTACTTCCGCCTGCCTTCTTATGAGCCATTTGTACCCCTATTTAAGATGATATACCTTCTATTCTAATTTCAGAATAGTTTTGTTTATGACCATATGTTCTTCTATAATCTTTTCTTCTTTTCATCTTAAAAACTTTAATTTTTTTATTTTTTCCGTGTTTAATGAGTTTAGCTTCTACTTTTGCGTTTTCAACAAACGGATCTCCTATTTTTGAATCTTTTCCATCTGAAATCATTAATACTTTGTCAAATTCAACTGTACTTCCCTCTGGAGCATCCAGAATCTCTATCTTTAGAACGTCTCCTTTCGAAACAGTGTGTTGCTTTCCTCCGCTCTCTATAACGGCAAACATATTAAACTCCAATACCAAATTATTTAAGGTGGGGAACTATACGAAAAAGAATCAATTATCGCAATAAAATTATCATATATATCTATTACAATTAGAATATATAAATATATTTATGCGTAATTTAAATCTAAGACCTATAAGAAATGAACTAATAGAATTAGAAAGTCTGTTAAATGACTCCATTAGTTCAGAAATAGATTTAGCTACAGAGGTTAGTTCTTACCTCATTAAATCTGGTGGAAAAAGAATTAGACCTATTCTTTGTATAACTACTGGAAGGATGCTTGGTTACAAGGGAAAAGAGTTAATAAATTTATCCTCAGCGATAGAGCTACTGCATACTGCCACACTAATACATGACGATGTTGTTGACCAAAGTACATTAAGAAGAGGAAAAGAAAGTATTCACGAGAAATGGGATATTTCTCATGGAGTTTTAGTGGGAGATTTTGTCTACTCGAAAGCTTTCCAGTTAATGGCTAGTTTATCAAAAAAGGAGATAATTGAATTATTAGCCAATTCAACTAATAAGATTTCTGAGGGAGAAGTATTACAATTATCACTTAAAAATGAGAAAAAAATCTCTGAAGAAGAATACTTTGAGATTATAGATAGAAAAACAGGTGAATTATTTATCGCTGCTACAAAAAGTGCTTCAATCTTATCCTCAGCAAATAAAGAACAAATTCTGTCTATCGAGAAATTCTCAAAAGCTCTTGGTAGGGCTTTTCAGGTTAGAGATGATTTATTAGATTATCTTGGAGACCCAAATAAAACAGGAAAAAAAATCGGTAAAGATTTTGAAGAGGGCAAATTAACTTTACCTATTCTAAAAATACTTAATTCAATTTCAGAAGACAAAAGCGAAGAATTACTTCAGAAAGTAAAAAAAGGTAACAAAGAAGATATACAAGCTGTCCAAGCATTAATGCATGAATCTGGTGCTATCAAAGAAATCAAGATGATTTGTGATGATCTCAGTAAAGAATGTCTAAAAGAACTACAAAAATTTCCTAAAAATGTCTATCAAGAACTTCTAGTTGAGCTAGTAGAAAATTTAGAAGTAAGATTATCCTAATTTTGGCTATACTTTGAGGTAGAATTATAATAAAACTACTTATAAAAGAATGTCTTATGCCTTTTTCTCCAAAAAATAGTTATACCAAAGAAGATCTTCTTATTTGCGCAGAAGGAGAATTGTTTGGAAATGAAAACGGTAGGCTTCCAACGCCTAATATGCTTATGTTCGATAGGATAAGTAAAATATCTAATCAAGGAGGGAAATTTAACAAGGGTAAGATTGTAGCTGAATTAGATGTAAATCCAGATCTTTGGTTCTTCGACTGTCATTTCAAAGGAGACCCAGTAATGCCTGGGTGTTTAGGATTAGATGCAATGTGGCAATTAGTTGGATTTTATTTATGCTGGCTAGGCAACCCAGGTAAAGGAAGGGCCCTAGGCTCTTCTGAAGTAAAATTCTTTGGCCAAGTCTTACCTAATGCAAAAGTTGTAAGATTTGAAATAAATATGAAGAGAGTTCTTAACTTAGATTTAACAGTTGGTATAGGTGAAGGTTCTATGTTGGTAGATAATAGAGAGATATACACTGCTAAAGGGCTAAAGGTAGGCTTATTTAAAGATACTTCAGCTTTCTAATGAGAAATGTAGTTGTTACAGGATACGGTCTTATTTCCAGCATAGGAAATAACGTTAATGAAGTAAAAAAATCTTTGCTTGAAAATACTTCTGGAATAGAGGCAAATCTAGAGAATAAGGATCTCGGATTAAGAAGCCAAGTATCAGGATCAATTAAGAATCTTGAACTAGCTAATCTCATTGATCGAAAAGTTTATAGATTCATGGGTGATGCAGCAGCTTACGCCTACCTAAGTGCATCTGAAGCAATAGAACATGCTAATCTAACTGAAAAATATATCTCTAATGAACGCACTGGTTTAATTATGGGTTCAGGAGGGGGATCGACCCAAGATCAAATAGATTCAGCAGATATTCTCAGGGAAAAGGGACTTAAAAGAATAGGCCCTTATAGAGTCACCAAAGCAATGGGAAGTACAGTTTCTGCATGCCTATCAACCTCTTTAGGAATTAAGGGTGTAAATTACTCAATTTCTTCAGCTTGTTCAACAAGCGCTCATTGTATTGGTTCTGGTATGGAGCAAATTCAACTTAATAAGCAAGATATAATCATAGCTGGTGGTGGAGAGGCAGAACACTGGGGAATGACTAGCTTATTTGATGCAATGGGTGCTTTATCTACAAAATATAATGAACACCCTGAAAAGGCTTCTAGAGCTTTTGATAGAGATAGAGATGGTTTTGTTATAGCAGGGGGTGGAGGTGCAATAATCCTTGAAGAAGAAGAGCATGCCTTGAAAAGAGGAGCAAGTATATTAGCTAAGCTTACAGGATATGGGGCTACTTCTGATGGGGTTGATATGGTTAGTCCATCCGGAGAAGGAGCTATGAGATGCATGCAGCAAGCTTTAAATACAGTCAAAGAAAAGAAAATTGATTACATTAATGCACATGGCACTAGTACCCCAGTTGGAGATATAACAGAATTAAACGCAATTAAAGAGGTCTTTCAAGAAGAAATACCTATGATTAGCTCAACAAAATCATTATCGGGCCATTCTTTAGGTGCTGCAGGAGTACAAGAATCTATTTATAGTCTAATCATGTTGAATAACAACTTCATAACTTGTTCTGTAAACATAGAGAATATAGATGATAAGGCTATAGACTTCCCCATTCTTACAGAAAATAAACATATAGAAATTAATTCAGTATTATCAAATAGTTTTGGGTTTGGAGGAACTAACGCCTCTCTAGTGTTCGAAAGATACAGCTAGAATGGTATTTCATCATCTTCAATAGGCCCATCTGAGTATTCTGCTACAGATTGATCTAGATCTTCAACAGGTTCAGTTGTAGAATTAGAAGAGCCCTTACTGTCTAAAAACTGCATATCTCTGGCTATAACCTCTGTTGTATACCTGGCCTGTCCTTCTTGCTCCCATTTTCTTGTTTGTAATTGCCCTTCTATATAAACTTTAGATCCTTTTTTTAAATATTCTCCAGCTATTTCAGCTAACCTTCTCCATAACACCACACGATGCCATTCTGTTCTTTCTTTGTTCTCTCCAGTTTCTTTATCTTTCCACGACTCTGAAGTAGCTAAGCTCAATGTTGTTACTGCTGCTCCTCCTGCCGTATATTTAATCTCTGGATCTTGACCAAGATTACCAACTAAAATAACTTTATTAATTCCACTTCTAGCCATACTTTTTTTCCTCTAATTCTAGGTTTATTTCTATAACAAGGATTATAATCCCTTTTCTAGATTTTAGTTGAATACATTTAATTTCCAAGATAAAAATGAAGCACATAAAAGTAAGAGGTGCCCGTCAACATAACTTAAAAGATGTTGATGTAGATTTACCTAGAGATAAGTTAGTTGTTATTACAGGACTATCTGGATCAGGAAAATCATCTCTTGCTTTTGATACTTTATATGCTGAAGGGCAAAGACGGTATGTAGAATCGTTGTCAGCTTATGCTAGACAATTTCTCTCTAAGATGGACAAACCTGAAGTAGATCATATCGAAGGTTTATCTCCTGCTATTTCTATTGAACAAAAAACTACATCGCACAATCCGAGATCCACTGTTGCTACAGTTACAGAAATATATGATTACCTCAGATTACTATTTGCTAGGGCGGGCACTCCTAAATGCCCTAATCATAAAATATCTCTAGAGGGTCAATCTGTAGATCAGATTACTGATCAGCTCTTAAAGATCAAGAAAGATACTAAATTTATGATACTTGCCCCAATTATAGAAATGCAAAAGGGAGAACATTTGCATGTTTTCGAACAACTTAAAATTGAAGGTTATGTTCGGATGAGAGTAAATGATTTAGTTATAGACGTACAGGAAGTTCCAAAATTACATAAAAATAAAAAACATACCATAGAAGCGGTAATAGATAGATTAAAAATGCCCTCCCCTGTCAAAGATGATTTTAGGCTAAGACTTTCGGAATCAGTAGAAAATGCTCTTAAATTAGGAGATGGTAATTTGATTATATCTTTTATTGATAATCAAAAAGAAGATAAAATATTTTCTTCAAATATGGCATGCCCTTCCTGCGGTTTCAGCATTCCAGAGCTTGAACCAAGATTGTTTACTTTCAATAATCCAGCTGGTGCATGTTCTGAGTGTGAAGGGCTTGGTGTTAAATCTTATGTAGATAAAGAAAAAGTTGTTTTCAGTGAAGAATTTTCTTTAAGTGAAGGCGCGATAAGGGGCTGGGATATCAATCATAAATACCATTTTCATCTTTTGAGATGTTTATCAAAACAATATAATTTCTCTTTAGAGATACCTTTTAAAGATTTAAATACTAGTCAAGTTGATTTAATTATGAATGGTTCTAATGGAGAAAAGGTGAATTTTAGTTGGAGAAATAAAAGAGGAAGATTAATAGAAAGAATTTATAGTTTTGAAGGTGTATTGAAAAGTATAAATAGAAGGTATAAAGAAACTGAATCAAGCTATATAAGAGAAGATATGACTAGATATATCTCTGTCTCTAGTTGCCAAGAGTGTTCAGGCACAAGATTGAGAGAAGAGGCAAGAAATGTTTTTATTCTAAATAAAAGTTTACCAGATATAACAAGCTTAACTATAGAGAAGGCTTATGACTTCTTTAATTCCATAAAGCTCAAAGGAAAGAAAAAAGAAATAGCAGATAGGGTTACTAAAGAGATAACTGAGAGACTTGAATTTTTGATTGATGTTGGTCTGAATTATCTTACCTTAGATAGAAGTGCAGAAAGCCTTAGCGGAGGAGAAGCTCAAAGAATAAGACTAGCTAGTCAGATCGGTGCAGGGTTAGTTGGTGTCACTTATATTCTGGACGAACCCTCTATCGGCCTGCATCAGCGAGATAATAAAAGACTTTTAAGAACACTAGCTAAATTGAGAGATTTAGGTAACACAGTTATTGTGGTAGAACACGATAACGATACCATGTTGTTTGCTGATCATATTATAGATGTAGGTCCTGGAGCCGGAGTTCATGGAGGAAAAATATGTGCTCAAGGTACATCAAGTGATATTTCAAAATCTAAATCTTCAATTACTGGAGCCTATCTTTCAGGGACAAAAAAAATAGAAATACCAACAGAAAGGAAACAATTTAATGAAGATAGAAGGATCACTTTAACTAAAGCTACTGGGCATAATTTAAAAAATATTACTCTAGAAGTGCCCTTAGGATTATTTACTTGTATTACTGGTGTATCTGGCTCAGGTAAATCCACCTTAATAAATCAAACGCTTTTACCTGCTATACATAACAACCTTCAAAAAAGTGAGAAATCTGAAGCAAAGCCATATAAAAATATTGAAGGTTTGTCTGTGATAGATAGAGTAATAGAGATAAGTCAAAGCCCTATAGGAAGAACTCCTAGGTCTAATCCAGCTACATACACAGGATTATTTACCCCGATAAGAGAGCTATTTTCAGGTACTGAAGAAGCAAGATCCAGAGGATATAAGATTGGGAGATTTAGTTTTAATGTAAAGGGAGGTAGGTGTGAATCTTGCCAAGGAGATGGAGTTATAAAAGTCGAAATGCACTTTTTACCTGATGTATATGTTAAATGTGATGTTTGTAATGGGTTGAGATATAACAGAGAAACTCTAGAAGTTAGATACAAAGGAAAAAATATCTACGAAGTTTTAGACATGACTGTAGAGGACGCTTTAATTTTTTTTGGAGCTGTCCCAGCAATTAAAAACAAGCTTTTAACTCTAAGTGAAGTTGGATTAGGCTATATAAAGCTTGGTCAGCAAGCAACTACTTTATCAGGAGGTGAAGCTCAAAGAGTGAAGCTTGCTAAAGAATTATCTAAAAGGTCAACAAAACACTGTCTATACATATTGGATGAACCAACAACTGGATTACATATTTATGATGTGAATCTTTTATTACAAGTACTTTACAAACTAAGAGATAGTGGAAATAGTGTGATAGTTATTGAACATAATATGGAGGTAATTAAATCATCTGACTGGATTATAGATTTAGGTCCAGAAGGCGGGCTTGAAGGAGGAGAAATAGTAGGTGTAGGATCTCCAGAAGAAATTTCAGAAATCAAGAGTTCCTATACTGGAAAATTCTTAAAAGAGGCTCTTAGACAAAAATAATTTACGGGTCTAATTTTCTGATTCCTTCACTTCCTCTTCAGAAGCAAGGTCTGTATTAGAAACAAGCTCTACTTGCGCTATAGGAGCCTTATCTCCTTGTCTCAAACCTCTTTTAATAATCCTAAGGTAACCTCCAGGTCTATCTACAAATCTTGGTCCAATTTCATTAAACAACTTAGAAACAGCTTCTTTAGATTGTAATTTAGAATAAGCATTTCTTTGATTTGGAACTGTATTATCCTTAGCGAGGGTTATTAGGGGTTCTAAAAACCTTCTTATTTCTTTCGCCTTAGGTAGAGTGGTTTTAACAGATTCATGCTCAATAATAGATATTGCTAGGCCCTTCATTAGGGCCTTTCTCTGAGAAGAGTTCCTATTAAGCTTTCTACCGCTTTTTCTATGTCTCATAATTCTATGTTGATTCTGGTGGCCAGTTATCTAATATTAAACCCAAAGTAAGACCCCTGGAGAGCAAGACTTCTTTAATCTCATTGAGAGACTTTTTTCCTAAATTTGGTGTCCTTAGAAGATCAGATTCATGTCTGGTAACTAGATCACCTATATAATGAATATTTTCTGCTTTTAAACAATTTGCTGATCTTACTGTCAATTCAAGCTCATCAACTGGTCTCAGCATTATAGGATCTATTTTTGCTTCTTCTTTTTCTTCTATAACCTCTTCAAGTCTTCCAAGCTCTGCAAACGCAGAGAGCTGATGTTGAAGTATTGTTGCAGAAATCCTCACAATTTCTTCAGATTCTAAAGTTCCATCAGTATCTATATCAACAATCAGTTTATCTAAATTCGTTCTTTGTTCTACCCTGGCATTTTCAACCTGGTAAGTGACCCTTCTTATTGGTGAATAAGTAGAATCTAATCTTAAAAGACCTTGTTCTTGCCCTTCATCTTCACTTAAAGCTTTAATAGGAACAAAGCCTCTTCCTCTAGTTACTCTCATGATCATTGATAAAGATCCCTCTTCATTTAGAGTAGCTATGTGGTGGCTAGGATTAACTATTTCTGCTCCCGTTGGATACTCTATATCTGCTGCAGTAACATCTCCAGGTCCTGACTTAGAAATTTTAAGCTCGGCTTCCTCTAATTCGATTAACCTAACAGAAAGATCTTTTAGATTTAAAAGAATATCTATTACATCTTCTTGCACACCCTCTATAGAACTATATTCATGCAAAACACCATCTATTTTTACTTCAGAAACAGCAGTCCCAGGCATAGAGGAAAGGATTATCCTCCTTAAAGCATTACCTAGTGTATGACCAAAGCCTTGTTCAAGTGGCTCCAATACTATTTTAGACCTAGTAGGGCTTATTTCTTCAACAAGGATTTCTGTGGGAGTTAGAAAATCTTTAATTATGTCGTAGTTATCAGTCATATTTTCCTCTCTTTTATTTTGAATAAAGTTCTATTATTAGATTCTCGTTAATATCTGTATCAAGATCCTCTCTAAGAGGAAAAGATTTATATGTACCAGAATATTCCTTAGAATTAACTTCCAGCCAACCACACTCTTCTCTTTCTTTAGAAATTTCTATAGCTTGATTAACTCTTGCTTGTTTTGAAGCTTTATCGTCTAAGGTTACTCTGTCTCCCTCTTTAAGTTGATAGCTAGGGATATTTATTTTCTTATCATTTACTAGAACAGACTTATGACTTACTAATTGCCTTGCTTCAGCTCGAGTAGATGCAAATCCCATTCTATAAACCACATTGTCTAAACGACTCTCTAGCAAAAGTAGCAGATTATCTCCGGTAACACCTTTCTTTCTAGCAGCATTCTTATAATAAGTTTTAAACTGTTTTTCCATAACACCATAAATTCTTCTTACTTTCTGTTTTTCTCTTAACTGGACTCCGTAATCTGAAAGCCTAGGTCTTCTACCTCTACCGTGCTGGCCTGGAACAGTTTCTGCTCTACACTTAGTTTCATGTGATCTTATACCGCTTTTAAGCAGCAGATCTCTGCCTTCTCTACGAGAAAGTTTGGATTTTGGACCAATATATCTTGCCATTAAACTCTCCTTCTCTTTGGTGGTCTGCATCCATTATGTGGAATAGGAGTTACATCAGTAATTTTTGTTATCTTAAATCCACAAGAATTTAAGCCTCTAATTGCTGACTCTCTACCTGACCCTGGGCCTCTAACTTGAATTTCTAGGCTCTCTAAGCCAAAACTCTTAACCTTATCCCCTACAGACTCAGCAGCTCTTTGTGCTGCAAAAGGAGTACTTTTTCTTGATCCTCTGAAACCTTGAGCGCCTGAGCTTGATTGAGCTATAGCATTTCCTTGTTTATCAGTTATGCTAATAAGAGTGTTATTGAAAGAAGCTTGTATATGAGCTATGCCCTCACTAATTCTTTTCTTATTTGATTTTTTGGTTGCCATATTTTTACCTTCTTATAGGCCTCCTCGGACCTTTTCTAGTTCTAGCATTAGTTTTTGTTCTTTGACCTCTAACGGGTAAATGTCTTCTATGTCTTATACCGCGATTTGTTCCTAAATCCTGAAGTCTTTTTATGTTAGTTGCTATTTCTCTTCTTAGATCTCCTTCTACAATATATTCACTAATAGCAGTTCTTATTGCTTCGAGTTGATCTTCAGAAAACTCAGATATTTTTGTAGAAGGATCCACACCGACCTTTTCACATATCTGTCTAGCTGTGGATTTACCTATCCCAAAAATATGAGTTAAAGATATTTCTGCATGTTTTGCATCTGGAATATTTACACCTGCCACACGAGCCATTTTCTTCTCCTAAAATTATCCTTGTCTTTGTTTATGTCTTGGTTCTGTAGCACAAATTACATAAAGAGTGCCCTTACGTTTAACCAATTTACAATCTCTGCAAATTTTCTTTACTGATGCTCTTACTTTCATAAATACTTTTATCTGCCTCCTAAAGGGTTATTCCCATAACCTTTTAAATTAGCTTTCTTTAAAAGCGATTCATATTGATGAGACATCAGGTGAGATTGCACTTGTGCCATGAAGTCCATTACTACTACTACCGCTATCAGAAGAGATGTTCCTCCTAGATAAAAAGGCACATTAGCGGACACAATCAGAAACTGAGGCATAAGACAAACAAGTATCAAATACCCTGAGCCCCAAACAGTTAACCTAGTCATCACCCCATCAATATAATCTGCAGTGTTTTCTCCAGGTCTTATACCTGGCATATAAGCACCTGAACGTCTGAGATTCTCAGAAATATCCTTAGGATCAAATTGAAGCGCTGTATAGAAAAAGCAGAAAAAAGCAATTAAAGCAGAAAATAAAATTACATAAAGAGGCTGGCCTGGGCCTAATGCCAAAGCTATTTCCTGTAACCATTCAAATCCTTCTCCCTGTCCAAACCAAGTTGATGCAGATGCAGGAAATAACAAGAGACTGCTAGCAAAAATAGCAGGAATTACTCCAGCCTGGTTGATCTTCATAGGTAGATAAGATGCTTGTCCTTGAACTAGCTTCCTACCTTGTTGTCTCTTAGCATAATTAACTGTAATTCTTCTCTGACCTCTCTCTATCCAGACTATAAAAGCTATAGCAGCAACTGCCACAAAAGCTATAGACAACAACATAAGTAGATTTATATCTCCTTGTCTAGCCCCTTCAAAGGCCTGTCCTATAGCTCGCGGTAAACCCGCTACAATACTTGAAAAGATTATAATTGAGATTCCGTTTCCAATACCTCTCTCAGTCACTAACTCTCCTAACCACATAAGGAATACTGTTCCTGTGACAAGAGAAGTGACAGCAATTATTTGGAACATTGCTCCCGGTTCTAAAGCTAAACCTTGATTTTGAAGACCTAAGGCTAAACCGCTTGCCTGTATAAAGGCCAAGAAGACAGTTCCATATCTCACGTAAGATGTTCTTAGTCTTCTTCCTTCCTCTCCTTCTTCTCTGAATCGTTTTTTTAATGAGGGTGTAGTGCCCTCTAAGAGACTCATAATTATGGAAGCTGTAATATAGGGCATAATATTTAATGCCATAATACTCATTCGTTCTAAAGCCCCTCCAGAAAACATATTAAATAAATCTAATAAAGTTCCTTGATTTTGCTGAAATAAACTTGCCAATCTATCAGGGTTTATTCCTGGTATAGGTATATGTGTACCAATCCTATAGATTACGATAGCCATCAATACAAAACGAAGTCTTTTCCATAATTCAGAAAGGCCTTTATTTTTATTCAGATCTGACGGATTAATAGACATAATTTATTTTATGGAACCTCCAGATTCTTCAATTAATTTTTGTACAGATTTAGTTGCCTGTATCCCCTCTAATTCTAATTTCCTTGTTTCTTTAGTATCTAAATAGATTTTTACTTTCTTGGTTGATCTCTTTATTAGATCTTTTTCTTTTAAAAGAGGTAAAGTAATCTTGTCTTCGTCTATTTTAATTAAAGCAGACAAGCCTAAGTCTTCACTAAATCTATTTTTTCTTGATGAAAATCCAAATTTAGGAACTCTTTTCTGTAAAGGCATTTGACCGCCTTCAAATCCGACTCTAACCCTTCCCCCTGATCTAGACTTAAGACCTTTGTGTCCTTTCCCGCTAGTTTTACCAAACCCACTACCAGTACCTCTCCCAACTCTTTTTCGAGTTTTAGATCTTTTTGGGTTTGGTTTTAAGTTATTTAAATTCATTTTCAAAATTATTGTATTTCTAATAAGTGAATTGATTTATTTATCATTCCTCTGTTCTCTGGCGTGTCGTCAATAACGACTGACTGGCCAACCTTTGATAGACCCAGCCCTTTAACGCTATTAATCTGATAGCGTTTAGAGCCTATGAGACTTCTTACTAGCTTTACTGAAATCTTACTTTCTTTCATGATTGTCCTAAACGTTGTGCAACTCTAGCTGGGGACTCCATATCCTTAAGAGCTTTCAATGTTGCCCTAACTACATTAACAGGAGTAGTTGATCCATAGCATTTAGCTAAAACATCTTTAACTCCAGCTAACTCTAAAACAGCCCTCATAGCACCTCCCGCTATGATTCCAGTTCCCGGAGCAGCAGGTTTCATAAAGATTAAAGAAGCTCCATATTTCTTCTTTATTGGATATTGAATGGTGTCTCCTTTTAAGTCTATTGTTACCATATTTCTTCTGGCATGATCTAACGCTTTCTGAATAGCTATTGGGACCTCTCTAGCCTTTCCCCTCCCAAAGCCTATTTTTCCATTACCATCACCTACAACTGTGACAGCAGTGAATCCAAATATCCTTCCACCTTTAACAACTTTGGCAACTCTATTTACTTGTACCAGTTTCTCTTCAAGAACTTCTGACCCCAGGTTATCTGTATTCATATTATTGTTATTGTTCATGAGCTTTTACCTTTTTAAAAATTTAATCCTGCTTCGCGAGCTGAATCAGCCAAAGCCTTAACCCGTCCATGATATTTGTATCCAGAACGATCAAATGCAACATTATCTATTCCTTTTTTTAGAGCTCTCTCTGCAATAACCTTCCCAACTACTACTGCCGCTTCCTTATTACTATTATTTTTTTGTTTTAAGTCCGATTCATTTGTTGATGCGCTTACAATTATTTCTGATCCCTGTGGATTCATAATTTGTGCATACATATGAGAATTAGACCTAAAAACAGTTAATCTATTCTTTTGACTTTGTCCGATCTTAGATCTAGTCTTAGTTGCTCTTTTTTGTCTTTTAAGAATTTTATCTTTCATAATCTTTAAGCTTTTTTAGATTCTTTTCTGATAATCCTTTCATCAGAATATTTAACTCCTTTTCCTTTATAAGGTTCTGGTGGTCTGTAGGATCTAATTTCTGCTGCAACTTGACCTACTAACTGTTTATTAATAGATTTTAATACAATCTCAGTATTACTTGGCAATTCTGCTGTTACTCCTTCAGGAAGATCGTGTTTTACAGAATGAGAGAAACCTAAGCTAAGTTCTATAGTATTACCATTTAAATTAGCCCTATAACCTACTCCATTTATTTCAAGTTTCTTTTCAAATCCTTCAGATACTCCCTTTATATAATTTGCTGATAAAGCACGCATAGTCCCTGTTACAGCTAAAGATTCCTTCGTGCTATTCACTGGAGAAAATCTTAGAGAACTTTCTTCTGTATGTATCTCTACATTTTTATGGACTTCCAAAGAAATCTCACCTAAAGAACCTGTAAATATTAAATTACCTGCTTGGTTTTTTAGTTCTACTCCTTCAGGAATAGATATCGGTTTTAGTGAAGTTCTTGCCATAATTTAAATCCTAAAATACTGAACACAGAACCTCGCCACCTAACCCAGCTTCTCTAGCTTCTGAATCGGTCATAAGGCCCTTGCTTGTAGAAATAATAGCTACCCCAAGCCCTCCATTTACCTCAGGTAATTCATGCTTTCTTTTGTAATTCCTTAAACCTGGTCTGCTTACTCTTTTTAATTCTTTAATTACTGGCAATCCTTCGAAGTACTTTAATTGTATAGTCAAATTAGGCTTATCATCGTTTGAGACATTGTAAGACTTTATATAACCATTCTTCTTTAACACCTCTGCTAAAGCTACTTTCTGTGTTGAAGATGGCACAGCTACCTCTTCTTTCTTTCTGCTCTGAGCGTTAGCTATACTTGCTAATAAATTAGATATGGGGTCTTGATTTGTCATTTTTTACCAACTTGATTTAACTAATCCTGGTATGTCGCCTTTCATAGCTAATTCTCTTATTTTATTTCTTGCTAAACCAAACTTCCTATAGACAGCATGGGGTCTACCTGTAATTGCACACCTTCTTTGCATACGTACAGGACTTGAATCTCTAGGTAGTTTCTGTAATTTTCTTTGTGCCAATTCTCTATCTTCATCAGAAGATTTAGGATTTCTTATTATTTCCTTTAGCTCTGCTCTTTTAACAGCATACCTCATAACAAGCTTTTTTCTTCTTGCTTCTCTTGCTTTCATTGATGCTTTTGCCATATTTATACCCCTTAACTTTTAAAAGGAAATTTTAAAGCCCTTAATAAAGCTTCACCTTCCTGATCATTTTTAGCCGAAGTTGATATTGAAATATCTAACCCTCTAATTTTATCAACCTTGTCATAATCTATTTCTGGAAAAATTATATGTTCTTTAATTCCGATGGAATAGTTCCCTCTGCCATCGAAAGATTTCAATTCTAGCCCTCGAAAATCTCTTTCCCTGGGTATTGCAATACCTATAAGTCTTTGTAGAAAGTCATACATTCTAGCACCTCGCAATGTGGTCTTGCATCCTATAGGCATCCCATCTCTTATTTTAAAATTTGCTACGGATTTTCTTGCTTTAGTTACTGAGGGTTTTTGACCTGTAATTAAAGTCATATCTTCTAAAGCTTTATCTAAAACTTTTTTATCATTTATCGCTTCTCCAATACCCATATTAAGGGTTACTTTTGTTACTTTTGGAACGGCCATAACACTAGAAAGCCCCAATGTCTCTTTAAGTTCAGGTATAACCTTTTCTCTATAATAATCTTTTAGAGGTTCCATTATTTTATTTCCTTACCTGTTGACTTATAAACTCTTATTTTTTTTCCATCTTCCAAAGAAGATATTGCAACCTTATCTGGTTTTTTTGTTGACGAATTAAATAAAGCTACATTTGAAATATGTATAGAAGACTCTTTCTCAACAACTCCTCCTGCAATCCCAGCATTAGGATTAGGTTTTGTATGACGTTTTACCATTTGTACACCTGAGACAAAACATCTGCCACTATCTAAGATTTTCAGAACAGAACCCTGTTTTCCTTTATCTTTACCAGATATAACTATTACTTGATCACCTGTTTTAATCTTATTCATAACCTTATAAAACCTCTGGTGCTAATGAAACAATCCTCATAAATGATTCGCTCCTTAATTCCCTAGAGACTGGACCAAATACTCTTGTACCTACAGGTTGTTTTTGTGCATTAATTAGAACAGCTGCATTATCATCAAAGCGTATTGCAGAGCCATCCGATCTCCTGATTTTATTTTTAGTCCTCACTATGACTGCATCCAAAACTTCACCTTTTTTTACTCTTCCGCTAGGAATGGCTTCTTTAACTGTAACTTTAATAACATCTCCCACTCTAGCAAATTTCTTCTTAGAGCCACCTAGAACCCTTATACACATTAGCTTCCTAGCTCCACTATTATCAGCTACTTCAAGATAGGATTGTTCTTGTATCATTTTTTAACCTAAATCCTGTGCTTTTTTATCAATAGAAACTAAGGTCCATGATTTTGTTTTAGAAATTGGTTTTGATTCTTTAATGGTCACTAAATCTCCTTTAGAACAAGAATTATCTTGATCATGTGCATGCAATTTAGTTGATCTTCTTAATATCTTTTTATAGATCGGGTGTTTTACTTTCCTTTCAACTAGTACGGTAATTGTTTTATCTCTAGCAGAGCTAATCACTTTACCCGATTTTGTTCTTTGAATTCTTTCTTCCATTGTTATTTACAATTCCTCAGATTTTTCTTTTTCTAGAGTCTTTAGTTGAGCAATTAATTTTCTAGTCTGTCTAATCTTATGAGTCTCTTTTAGTTGTCCAGAAGTATTTTGAATCTTAAGCTCAAGTAATTCTTTTCTTAAATTTGCTTCTTCATCAGAACCTACAGATTTTTTTCTAATTCTCTCTAAAAAACTTTCTTTGGCCATAACTAATTCCTTTTAACGAAAGAAGTAGATAGTGGCATTTTTGCAGAAGCCAGTTTAAAAGCTTCTCTAGCTAGCTCTTCATCTACACCTTCCATCTCATATAAAATTTTTCCTGGTTTTATTGGACAAACCCAATATTCAACATTGCCTTTTCCTTTTCCTTGTCTAACCTCCAAAGGTTTTTTAGTTATTGGTTTGTCTGGAAAAACTCTTATCCAAATTTTAGCTCCTCTTTTAACATGTCTTGTCATTGCCCTTCTTGCGGCTTCTATTTGCCTAGAAGTTAACTGACCTCTACTGGTTGCTTTGAGCCCGTAGGTACCAAAACTTAAATTGCTCCCTCTAAGGGCAATGCCAGTATTTCTACCTTTTTGTTGTTTTCTATATTTTGTTCTTTTCGGTTGAAACATATTAATTTCCCTTTTCGGAAGTATCTCTAGAGCCGTCTAATATCTCACCTCTAAATATCCAAGCCTTTACTCCAATGACCCCATATGTAGTACTAGCCTCAGCTAAACCATAATCAACATCAGCTCTTAAAGTATGAAGTGGAACTCTGCCTTCTTTTTGAATTTCTGCCCTAGCTATATCCGCTCCTCCTAATCGCCCAGCAACTCTAATCTTAACTCCCCCCGCTCCTTGCCTCATTGCATTCTGAACAGCTCTTTTCATGGCTCTTCTGAACATTACTCTCCTCTCTAATTGTTGGGCAACGCTTTCTGCTAATAACTTAGCATCTAGATCTGGTTTTCTTATTTCTTGTATGCTTAATGTGACTGGGATCCCCATTTTATTGGTTATCTCTTCCCTCATCTTATCTATGTCTTCACCTTTTTTACCTATCACTATTCCAGGTCTTGCTGTGTGAATTAAGACTCTCGCATTATCTGCTGTTCTTTCTATATCTATTCTACTAACCGAAGCATGGGATAATTTTTTTTCTAAATGTTCTCTTACTTCGATATCCTTTAAAAGATTCTTTGTATAGTCTGATTTCTCAGCATACCAAGTAGAAGTATGTTGAGAAGTTATACCTAATCTAAATCCAACTGGATGTACTTTTTGTCCCATTTAACTAATTTCCTTTTCACTTAATGTTAAAGATATATTGCAACTTCTTTTAAAGAACCTATCAGCTCTTCCTCTAGCTCTAGGTTTAATTCTTTTCATAGTAAAACTTTCATCTACCGTGACTGTAGATATAAATAAATTATCTGCGTCAAGTCCATTATTATGCTCGGCATTTGCTATGGCTGATTCTAAGACTTTCTTAACAATATGGGCAGATTTTTGAGGAGCGAAAGTTAGAATACCCATTGCATCATCTACATTCTTTCCTCTAATCTGATTAACTATTAATCTAGCTTTCTGGCTAGAGACTCTCGCGCTTCTTAATTTTGCTGAAACTTGCATAACTCTATTTCCTATCTCCAGAATGGATCTTAAATGTTCTTGTTAAAACAAATTCTCCTAATTTATGACCCACCATATCTTCTTGGATAAAAATAGGTACATGTTGTCTTCCATTGTGCACAGCTATATTTAAACCTACCATATCAGGAGTAATCATTGATCTTCTTGACCAAGTCTTTATGGGCTTTTTATCTTTAGTCGATATAGCCTGCTCTACTTTTTTAAGTAGATGTAAGTCCACAAATGGTCCTTTTTTTAATGATCTAGGCATAATTCTTTATCCTATTGATATCTCCTTCTTACAATCAATCTATTACTAGGCTTTGATTTTTTTCTTGTCCTATAACCTTTTGTTGGTTGGCCCCATGGGGTTACAGGATGTCTTCCTCCTGAAGTTTTTCCTTCTCCTCCTCCATGAGGATGGTCTATAGGGTTCATTGCTACACCTCTAACAGTAGGTCTAATGCCCATCCATCTTTTAGCGCCTGCCTTACCTATAGATCGTAAAGAGTGTTCTGAATTTGAAACAGTTCCTATAGTTGCTTTGCACTCTGACAGAACCCTTCTAACTTCTCCACTTCTTAGTCTTAAAGTGGTATATCTTCCTTCAATGGCTAATATTTGTGCAGAAGAACCAGCGCTTCTAGCTAATTGCGCTCCCTTACCAGGGAACAACTCTATACAATGTATAACTGTACCTAAAGGAATATTTGAAAGGGGTAAAGAATTTCCTAACTCTATAGGAGCTTCTTTTCCTGATACTATTTCATCACCAATACCTATTCCTTCAGGAGCTACGATATATCTTCTTTCCCCATCTGAATATAAGACTAATGCAATATTAGCACTTCGGTTTGGGTCGTATTCAATTCTTTCTACTTTAGCGGGTATTTGATCTTTATTTCTTTTAAAATCAATTATTCTGTAGTGTTTTTTGTGACCTCCACCTCTATGTCTTGTAGTTATTCTTCCCCTACTATTCCTTCCAGATTTCTGTTTTTTAGTTTCGAGGAGAGGGCCGTGCGGTTCACCCTTATGAAGGCCATCCCTTGAAACCCATGATCTAAATCTTCTTCCGGGTGAGGTTGGTTTAGTTTTTTTAATTTGATTTGCCATTATTCTACCGCCCCAACTTCTATAGACTGCCCTTCGGCTAACTTAACATAAGCTTTTTTCCAATCTGATCGTTTCTTTATTCTATATCTTGATCTTTTTGTTTTCCCCTTCACCTTCAAAATATTTACATCTAAAACTTCTACGTTAAAGAATCCCTCAACAGCTCTTTTAACTTGATTTTTTGTAGCATTTATATTCACTACAAACGCATATTGATTCGATTCAGCCATGAGTGAAGAAACCTTTTCAGTTAAGTAAGGATTTTTTATAACTCTATATAAATCTTTATTCATTGCTAAAAATCTTAATTAATTCTTTTATTGCTTCTTCGGTCATTAAAACAGCTTTAGCGTTAATTAATCTTGGAGGATTAACAGAACTAATCAACTGTAGCTCTACTTCTTTTAAATTTCTTGCAGCTATTTCTAGCAATTCATTTTTTTCTTTTAATAAAATTACTGCTGTTTTTAAATTTAATTTGTTTAGTAGTTCTTTTACTTGGCTAGATTTCGGAGGAGAATCAATTTGTATATCATTAATCGCTATTAGTTTTTCTTCTTTCAAGAGCTTTGAGAATATTGACCTAATGGCAGCCTTATACATTTTTTTATTTATTTTCTTTGGCTTTAATTTTTGAAATTTGTTTGCAAAGGTTACACCTCCTCCTCTCCATATAGGTGATCTAATTGTTCCTGCTCTAGCTCTTCCTGTTCCTTTCTGTTTCCAAGGCTTGCGACCTCCTCCTCTAACGGCAGATCTATTTTTTTGCCCTTTAGTATTTTGATGGCCATTAGAAATATAAGTAGTAACCAGTTGATGTACCAGATCTTCATTAAATTTTTGACCAAATACAACCTCGGGTAAGGCTATTTTAGATTTACTCTTACCTGATTGATTTAAAACTTTAATTTCCATATTTTATTTTATTGCAGGTTTTAAAATAACATTTGAGCCTGTCGAACCAGGGATAGACCCTTTTATAAGGATTACATTATTCTTTTGATCAATAGAAGCTATTTTAAGGTTTTGGATAGTTTTCTTTTCATCTCCCATATGACCAGACATCTTCTTTCCTTTCCAGACTTTTCCAGGAGTTTGACATTGTCCTATGGAACCAGGAGCACGATGTGATATAGAGTTTCCATGAGAGGCATCTTGCATTTTGAAATTCCATCTTTTGACAGTACCAGCAAATCCTTTCCCTTTAGAGTTTCCAGATACGTCAATCTTTTGACCTTCCTCAAATTGTTCTAAGGAAAGAGGTGAACCAACCTTAAAATCTTCTAGTTGAGTATCATCGACTTTAAATTCCCATAATCCTTCTCCGGGATTAACCGATCCCTTCTTAAAATGACCAAGTTCTGCTTTATTAACTCTAGAAAGTTTCTTTTCTCCTGTAGTCACTTGAATAGAAGAGTATCCGTCAATATCTTTTGATTTAATTTGTGTAATAATATTTGGACTTACACTAACAACTGAAACAGCGAAAGATTGACCATCTTCCGAGAAGAATCTTGTCATACCCTGTTTCTTACCTACAATTCCTACACTCATCTTAATTTATTCGTTTATTTATTCTCATCTAAGCTTATTTGAACAACTACTCCCGCAGATAGTTCTAACTTTGTTAAAGCATCAAGTGTTTTCTCTGAAGGTTCTAAAATATCTAATGTTCTTTTATGGGTTCTTATTTCGTATTGGTCTCTGGCGTCTTTGTCTTTATGGGGGGATATTAGGATGGTGGTTTTATGTTTCTTTACTGGCATGGGTATAGGTCCTTTGACTTTAGCTCCTGTTCGTTTGACAGTTTCTACAATCTCCTTTGCAGACTTATCAATAAGCTTATGGTCAAAAGCTTTTAACTTTATTCTTATACTTTGGTTTTGCATATTCTTATTTAATATTTCTATTTACTCAACGCGTAAAAAAAACCCCCTAACATCAAGGTTAGTTAGTTAAATTTGGCTCAAATCAAAAAAACTAAGATTTAAAAGCCTCTCAATTAAAATGAGGCGTGAATTCTAATTTTGTGACTCGATTGTGTCAACTAAAAATTCTAAAAAACCCTTGGAAAATAGGGTTTTCGGCTATTTTTGATAAATTATCTTCAGTCAGCCTTGTTTATTATCACTTCTGCAACATTTGAAGGCACCTCAGAATATTTCAATGGCTCCATAGTAAATGTTGCTCTACCTTGGGAGGCAGATCGTAAATCAGTTGCATAACCAAACATTTCAGCCAACGGGACCTCGCCTGATACCACTTTTCCTGAAGGGCTATCTTCCATACCATGTATAACACCTCTTCTTCTACTGAGATCTCCTACTATATCTCCCATATATTCTTCTGGAGTAACCACTTCTAAACTCATGACAGGCTCTAAAAGAACTGGATCGGCCTTAACAGCTCCATCTTTTAGTGCCATAGAGCCAGCTACCTTAAATGCAACTTCGCTGGAATCTACGTCATGAAAAGATCCATCATAAAGAGAGACTTTTACATTTACTAGAGGATAACCAGCTATTACTCCTGCTTCCATTTGTTCCTTTACACCTTTATCTACAGCAGGAATAAACTCTCTAGGGATAGCCCCTCCTACTATCTCATTGTTAAATTCATAAGTTTTATCCTCTTCCTCACTAACTAAAGGTTCTATTCTGATGTATACATGGCCATACTGACCCCTTCCTCCAGACTGTCTTACAAATTTAGCTTCTTGTTCAACTAGTTTCTTGATAGTTTCTCTATAGGCAACTTGAGGTTTACCCATGTTGGCCTCAACATTAAACTCTCTTCTCATCCTATCTACAATTACATCTAAATGCAGTTCTCCCATGCCTGAAATTATTGTTTGACCTGACTCTTCATCTGTTCTTAGTCTAAATGAAGGATCTTCTTGAGCTAATCTTCCTAAAGCAATCCCCATCTTTTCTTGATCTTCTTTTGTTTTTGGCTCAACCGCTACAGATATAACTGGTTCAGGGAAATTCATTTGCTCTAAAGTTATTTTATTTTTTTCATCACAGAGTGTTTCGCCTGTTACGGCCTCTTTTAGACCTATTACTGCACAAATATCTCCTGCTCTCGCTTCACTGATCTCTTCTCTCTTATTTGAGTGCATTTGCAGCATTCTTCCTATTCTTTCTTTCTTACTTTTGGTAGGTAAATATACAGAATCACCAGAACTTAACATGCCTGAGTATATTCTTACAAAGGTTAAAGAGCCAACGAAGGGATCAGTAGCTATTTTAAAAGCCAAACCAGAGAATGGCTCTTCATCATCTGCTTTTCTGGATCCCTCTTCATCGTTATCTAAAACACCTGATACAGCTTTAACTTCATTTGGGGCAGGTAAAAAATCTACAACAGAATCTAGAACTGTTTGAACTCCCTTATTTTTGAAAGCTGATCCACATAAACAAGGTACAATTTCATTGGCTAATGTCCTTTCTCTAATCGCAAGTTTTATTTCCTCCTCTGAAAGGTCGCCTTCCTCTAGATATTTATCCATAACGGTCTCATTGGCCTCTGCAGCTGATTCAAGCATTTTTTCTCTCCATTCTTCTGCTTGGCTCCTTAAGTCTTCTGGAATTTCTTCTAAAGTAAAGGTTGTTCCCATGTCTTTATCATCCCAGTAAATAGCTTTCATCCTTATTAGATCAACTACTCCTTTAAATTCATCTTCGGCTCCAATTGGAAGTTGGACAGGAACAGGATTTGCTCCAAGCCTCACTTGCATTTGTTCAACAACCCTTAAAAAGTCAGCTCCTGCTCTATCCATTTTATTTATAAATGCAATTCTAGGAACTTCATACCTATTTGCCTGTCTCCAAACAGTTTCAGACTGAGGTTCAACACCTGAACTAGCACAAAAAACTACTACTGCACCATCTAATACTCTTAAAGATCTTTCTACTTCAATCGTAAAGTCAACGTGCCCTGGGGTATCAATAATATTGATTCTATGTTCTTTGAATTGCTTAGCAGTACCAGACCAAAAACATGTTGTCGCTGCTGAGGTAATTGTTATGCCTCTTTCTTGTTCTTGCTCCATCCAATCCATAACAGCTGCTCCATCATGGACCTCTCCTATTTTATGAGATATACCCGTATAAAATAGGACTCTTTCAGTAGTAGTAGTCTTACCGGCATCTACATGAGCACATATACCTATATTTCTATAGAGTTCTAGAGGTGTAGTTCTAGCCATATTAATTCCTGTTATTTTAAAATCTGAAGTGTGAAAAGGCTCTGTTGGCTTCGGCCATCTTATGAGTATCTTCCCGTTTCTTGATTGATTCGCCTTTTCCTTCTGCTGCATCTAGAAGCTCATTTGCTAATCTAAGCACCATGGTTTTTTCAGGTCTTGCTCTAGCATATGTCGCTATCCATCTCATAGCGAGAGCATTTCTTCTAGAAGGTCTCACTTCAAGGGGAATTTGGTATGTTGCGCCTCCGACCCTTCTAGCCTTTACCTCAACCATTGGGCCTACTTCTTCTAAAGCTTTTTCAAAAACTTCTACGGGTTCTTTTTTTGATTTGGATTCAATTTCCTTGAAAGCACCATAAATGATATTTTCTGCAACAGATTTTTTTCCATCTTTCATTATTTGATTCATAAATTTAGCTACCTTTAAATTTCCATATTTAGGATCAGGTAAAATTTTTCTTTTCGGTGCTGCTTTTCTTCTAGACATCTTTATTTTGGTTTTTTTGTTCCATATTTAGATCTTCTTTGTCTTCTATCTTCTACGCCCGCAGTATCTAAAGTGCCTCTTACAGTGTGGTATCTAACTCCTGGAAGATCTTTTACTCTTCCTCCCCTAATTAGAACAACTGAGTGTTCCTGGAGGTTATGTCCCTCTCCGCCTATATATGAAATTACTTCAAAACCAGAAGTCAATCTGACCTTACAAACTTTTCTTAAAGCAGAGTTTGGTTTTTTAGGGGTTGTAGTATAAACCCTAGTACAAACACCTCTCCTTTGAGGTGAACCCTTTAAAGCCGGAACATCTGTTTTTAATGTTCTCTTCTTTCTAGGTTTTCTAACTAATTGGTTTACTGTTGCCATACTTTATATATAAAAAGCGCGAATTGTAATTAGACGAGCTTAATGCGTCAATCTATTACTCAGTTTCTTCATTTAAAGCCTCGCTCAAAGCCTTTTCTAGGTCTACTTCAAAATCTTCCTTTTCTTCCTCAAATCCTTGATGTAATTTAGCTAGTCCAGATCCAGCAGGGATTAATCTTCCTACAACTACATTTTCTTTTAAACCTCTTAAATTATCTATTCTTCCAGTTGTCGCAGCTTCAGTTAGAACTCTAGTTGTTTCTTGGAAAGATGCAGCAGAGATAAAAGATTCAGTAGCTAAAGAAGCTTTTGTTATACCTAGTAAAATTCTTTCGTATTGAACTTCAGCCTTCTTTTCTTCCTTTAGAACTATATTTGATTCTCGTACTCTTGAGAATTCAACTTGTTCACCCAAGATGAAGTCAGAATCACCAGGCTCGGTTATTAGAACTTTTCTTAGCATTTGGTTCAAAATAACTTCTATATGTTTATCGTTTATAGTTACCCCCTGCAACATATAAACTTCCTGTATTCCATTGACTATGTATTCGGTTAATTCTTCAAGACCTCTTAAAGCAAGAATATCATGGGGGCTCATAGCTCCATCTGAAACAATATCACCTTTCTCTACTCTTTCACCCTCGAAAACATTAATATGTCGTGTCTTAGGAATAAGGGTAGCATTTTCATTCCCTTCCTCATCAGTAATTATTAGTCTTTCTTTACCTTTAGTAGGTTTGCCCCAAGAAACAACTCCTGAAGATTGGGCAAGGATTGCAGATTCTTTAGGTTTTCGTGCTTCAAATAAATCTGCCACTCTTGGTAATCCACCAGTAATATCCTTAGTTTTAGCTGACTCTTGAGAGATTCTTGCTATAACGCCTCCAAGTTCAATGTCTTGGCCTTCAGATAATTGCAAAAAGGCATTTGCAGGCAAAGTATATATAGCTGGTGAATCAGTGTCAGGTAGATTCTTTTCTTTACCTCTTCCATCTACAATATGGATAGATGGTCTTTTTTCTTGAGCTTCGCCTTTAGGTCTCTCTGCTATATCTATAATTTCTATATTTGTCAGCCCCGTTAATTCATCCTGTTTAAGTCTTGCAGTAATTCCATCTTCAATGTCTACAAATTTAGCTTTACCACTAACTTCAGCGATTATAGGTCTTGTCAACGGGTCCCATTTAGCAATGATATCCCCGGCGTTAACTTTTGAGCCATTCGCAAAATTGACAATAGTTCCATAGGGAACTTTGTGGCTTTCTACAACCCTTCCATTAAGGTCAACTACACTTAGTTCAGAAGATTGAGATAAAACTATAAAAGTTCCATCTTTCTTCTTTACTACCCTCGCATCATAAACGCATTTACCATCAAAGCTTGTCTCTACATTATCTTCAGCAGAAGTTCCTGAAGCAGCACCTCCTATATGGAAAGTCCTCATTGTAAGCTGGGTTCCTGGCTCTCCGATAGATTGTGCAGCAACTATTCCTACCGATTCCCCAATATCAACTTTATGACCGCGGCCCAAATCTCTTCCGTAACACATAGAACAAATTCCATGGATTGTCTCACAATGAATTGCTGACCTTACTGTAATCTCATATATATTTTTTTCATCAAGAGTCTCTATTAAATCTTCATCTAACAAAGTTCCTGCTTTAATTAAGACTTCTTTACCATCTTGCGATCTCACGTCTTCTGCAACTGTTCTACCTAATACTCTATCTGCTAAAGGTACTAATACTTGACCTCCATCGATTATAGACCTCATTTTGATCCCACTTTTAGTTTTACAGTCATCTTCACTGACCACTAAATCTTGTGCTACATCAACCAATCTTCTTGTTAGATAGCCAGAATTTGCTGTCTTTAAAGCAGTGTCTGCAAGACCTTTTCTGGCTCCATGAGTAGATATAAAATATTGTTGAGCAGTTAGGCCTTCTCTAAAGTTTGCTGTAATAGGGGTTTCTATAATGGAACCATCTGGCTTAGCCATTAGGCCACGCATACCAGCAAGCTGTCTAATCTGAGCTGGAGAACCCCTTGCCCCTGAATCAGCATACATATAAACAGAATTAAAAGAGTCAGAAAGCTTAATTTCTCCGTCCGCAGCTTTAACTTCTTCTTTAGATATGTTATCCATCATCTTTTGAGCGATTAATTCATTGGCTCTTGTCCATATATCAATTGCTTTATTATATTTTTCTCCTTGAGTTACAAGTCCAGAAGCAAATTGAGTTTCAATATCCTTTACTTCGTTTTCAGCTTCTGAAACAATTTTTTCTTTGTCTTCAGGGATAACAAAATCTCCTATTCCTATAGAAGAACCAGACTTAGTAGAGAATTCATAACCCATATACATAAGTCTGTCTGCAAAGATTACTGTTCTTTTTAAACCTGCTTTCCTATAGCAACTATCAATCAAGTTAGATATAGCTTTACTATCTAAAGCTTTATTTATTAGATCAAAAGACATTCCTCCAGGAAGTAGTTCATAAAGGAGTGTTCTTCCTACAGTGGTTTCCATAATTTCATTGGCTTCATCATCTAGTTTATTTGGTTTTAATCTAACTTTAATTCTAGCTTGTAAATCTACCTGACCAGAATAGTAGGCCCTATTTACTTCATCAGGAGAGGACATGATTCTTCCTTCTCCTTTAGCATTAATTTTTTCTCTAGACATATAATAGATTCCCAAAACTACATCCTGCGAAGGGTCAATAATTGGCTTACCATTTGACGGAGAAAGAATATTATTAGTTGCCATCATTAAGGCTCTGCACTCTAATTGTGCTTCTAATGTAAGAGGGACGTGGACCGCCATCTGATCTCCATCAAAATCAGCATTGTAAGCTTTACAAACTAATGGGTGCAGCTGTATTGCTTTACCTTCTACTAGAATAGGTTCAAAAGCCTGGATTCCTAGCCTGTGAAGTGTTGGGGCTCTATTTAGTAAAACTGGATGCTCCCTAATTACCTCATCTAGAATATCCCACACTTCTGGTTCTTCCCTATCTACCATCCTTTTTGCTAGTTTAATGGTATTAGCCAATTCTAAGTCTTGTAATTTCCCAAAAACAAAAGGCTTAAATAGTTCTAAAGCCATTTTCTTTGGCAGGCCACATTGATGTAACTTTAGTGTTGGTCCAACTACTATCACAGACCTTCCAGAATAATCTACTCTTTTACCCAGTAAGTTCTGTCTAAACCTTCCTTGTTTACCTTTGATCATATCAGCCAAGGATTTAAGAGGTCTTTTATTAGATCCTGTTACAGCCCTTCCTCTTCTTCCATTATCTAAGAGGGCATCTACAGACTCTTGAAGCATCCTTTTTTCATTCCTAGTAATTATGTCAGGTGCGTTCAAATCTAAAAGTCTCTTTAATCTATTATTTCTGTTAATAACCCTTCTATATAGGTCGTTAAGATCAGAGGTAGCAAACCTACCGCCTTCTAAAGGAACTAAAGGTCTGAGGTCAGGAGGTAAAATCGGCAATACTTCTAGAATCATCCATTCTGGTCGATTACCAGAATCTCTAAATGACTGAAGCAGTTTTAATCTTTTCGAATATTTCTTAAGCTTCGCTTCTGATTTGGTTAGAGGCATTTCTTCCTGAATATCTTTAATAGCAGTTTCAATATCTAATTCTTTTAGTAGAATTTGAATAGATTCTGCACCCATTCCTGCATCAAATTCATCTCCCCAGGTCTCTAGTGCTTCATAATATTCTTCATCTGTTAATAATTGACCTGCTTCTAATTCTGTCATACCCGGTTCAATTACGATAAAAGACTCAAAATATAAAACTCGTTCTAAATCTTTTAATGTCAAGTCTAGTGCTAAAGCTAACCTCGATGGTAAGGATTTTAGAAACCAAATGTGAGCAACTGGAGCTGCAAGCTCAATATGGCCCATCCTCTCTCTTCTAACTTTTGAAAGAGTAACTTCAACTCCACATTTCTCACAAACCACACCTCTATGCTTCATCCTTTTATACTTACCGCATATACACTCATAATCTTTAACTGGACCAAATATCTTTGAACAAAACAAACCATCTCTTTCTGGCTTAAAAGTTCTATAATTTATTGTTTCCGGTTTTTTTACTTCACCGAAAGACCAGGATCTAATCTGTTGAGGGGACGCTAAACCAGCCCTGATAGCATTATATTCAAGCTTATTCCCTTGGCTCTTTAATAAATCTTCTAAATCTTTCAATTTTGTCTCCTATTTATCAATTTGTTCGTAATCAATGTCTATGCCTAAAGACCTAATTTCTTTTGTCAAAACATTGAAGGCTTCTGGAACTCCTGTTTCCATTTCAAAATTCCCGTCAACTATATTTTTATAAACCTTAGTCCTTCCACCCACATCATCAGACTTAACTGTTAACATTTCTTGAAGAGTATGTGCAGCGCCGTAGGCTTCTAATGCCCATACCTCCATCTCACCAAACCTTTGTCCTCCAAATTGAGCTTTTCCACCTAAAGGCTGCTGGGTAACCAAACTATAGCTCCCCGTAGATCTTGCATGCATTTTATCTTCAATCAAGTGGTTGAGTTTTAGAATATACATATATCCAACAGTAGTTTCTCTATCAAATTTTTCACCAGTTCTTCCATCATAAAGCTGTGTTTGTCCGGACTCTGGCAAATCAGCTAACTTAAGCATATTTTTAACCTCTTCTTCCTGCGCTCCATCGAAAACTGGAGTTGCCATTGGTATTCCTTCTTTTAAGTTATTAGCTAGCTCAAAAATCTCTTTATCGCTTAATGAAGATAAACTTTGAGAAGAATTCTGATATATCTGAGAGAGAAACTCTCTAATATCTTTAGCCTTTGAATCATTATCGATCATTTTAGATATTTTTGTCCCAAGTTCTTTTGCTGCCCATCCTAGATGTGTCTCCAATACTTGACCAACATTCATACGAGAAGGCACCCCTAGAGGGTTGAGAACTATATCTACAGGGTCACCATTATCATCATAAGGCATATCTTCTTCAGGCATAATTACTGAAATTACACCTTTATTACCATGACGTCCGGCTAATTTATCTCCCGGCTGAACCCTTCTTTTTATAGCTAAATATACTTTTACTATTTTTAAAACTCCTGGTGCCAGGTCATCTCCACCAGTAACTTTGGCTTTTCTATTTCCAAAAGCGATTTCTAAATCCTCTCTATATTCCTTTAATCCGTTAGAGATATCTTCTATTTGTTTATTTGATGATTCATTAGAGACTCTGATCTTAAGCCAATCATCCTTAGCTAATCCTTCTAAATCTGATTCTTTTATTGTTGAGCCCTTTTTTAAAGACTTTCCAGACGTTACTTTTTTTCCTATTAATAAGTTTTCTAATCTAGAAAAAGCAGCCTGTTCTAGAATTTTCAGTTCATCATCTATATCTTTTTTAATCTCTTGCAGTTGTGAAGCTTCAATGGATTCCGCTCTACCGTCCTTCTCCAATCCATCTCGAGTGAATACATGTACGTCTATGACTGTTCCATCAGCTCCTGAAGAAACCTTTAGTGAACTATCTTTTACATCAGAAGCTTTTTCTCCAAAAATTGCCCTTAGAAGCTTTTCCTCAGGACTAAGTTGAGTTTCACCTTTTGGAGTTACTTTTCCAACTAAAATATCTCCCGTTTTAACTTCAGCTCCTATATGAACAATTCCGTGTTCATCAAGTTTTGATAAGGCACTCTCTCCTACATTGGGAATGTCTGCAGAAATTTCTTCAGGTCCCAATTTGGTGTCTCTAGCTATACAAGTTAACTCTTGTATATGTATGCTAGTAAACTTATCATCTCTTACAAGCTTATCTGAAATTAATATTGAATCTTCAAAGTTATAACCATGCCATGGCATAAAAGCTATTCTTACATTCTGCCCAAGAGATAATTCTCCTAAATCAACTGAAGGTCCATCAGCCAGAATATCGTTCTTGATGATCTTGTCACCTTTTGAAACAACAGGTCTTTGATTTATACAGGTATTTTGATTAGATCTTGTATATTTAATTAGATTATAAATATCAACTCCTGAATCACCTTTCCTAATTTCTTTTTCATTCACTCTTATAACAATCCTACTGGCGTCTACACTCTCTACTACCCCTCCTCGAAGTGCTGTTACACAACAACCAGAGTCCCTTGCTACTAGTCTTTCTACACCAGTTCCTACAAGTGGTTTTTCAGATTGTAAGGTAGGTACAGCTTGTCTCATCATATTGGATCCCATAAGCGCCCTGTTTGCATCATCATGCTCTAAAAAAGGTATAAGAGATGCTGCTATAGAGAAGGCTTGTTGAGGAGAAACATCCATAAAATCTACTCTTTCAGGAGGCATAAAAGAAAATTCATTTTTGTGCCTAACTGGAACTAAATCCTCAATAAATTTTTTATTTTTATCCAAAAGAGCACTTGCTTGTGCGATTACGTAGTCACCTTCTTCTATCGCTGATAGATATGTAAAGTCATCAGTGACCTTGCTATCTTTTACCGTTCTAAAAGGACTTTCAAGAAAACCGTATTTATTAGTTCTTGCATAAGCCGCTAAAGAATTAATCAGTCCAATGTTTGGACCTTCAGGAGTTTCTATAGGACACACTCTTCCATAATGTGTTGGATGAACATCTCTTACTTCAAAACCTGCCCTTTCCCTTGTGAGACCGCCTGGTCCAAGAGCGGAAACTCTTCTCTTGTGAGTTACCTCAGAGAGTGGATTATTTTGATCCATAAACTGAGATAACTGACTAGATCCAAAAAATTCTTTAACTGCTGCAGAAACAGGCTTAGCATTTATTAAATCTTGAGGGCCAAGATCATCTGCTTCAGCAGTAGCCAATCTTTCCTTAACTGCTCTTTCAACTCTTATTAAACCAACTCTATACTGATTAGAAACCATTTCTCCTACAGACCTAATCCTCCTATTGCCTAAGTGATCTATGTCGTCAACATTCCCTTTTCCATTTCTAATAGATACCAAAGTTTTTAAAGTGTTTAAAATATCTTCGTTGTTTAAAACAGAATTTCCTTCTAAATTTTCTAACCCTAATCTTTTATTAAATTTCATTCTACCAACAGCAGATAAATCATATCTTTCTGGGTTGAAAAACAAATTAGTAAATAGAGTAGTAGCCGCTTCTTTTGTAGGAGGTTCTCCTGGTCTCATCATCCTGTAAATCTCTACCAAAGCTTCCACTTCATTTGTTGTTTGGTCTGCCCTAAGAGTATCTGCCATATAAGGACCGGATTCGATATCATTTATATAAAGGGTTTCAATCTCAGTCAATTTGAGTTCATTGAAAATTTCTATTATTTCTTCATCAATTATAGTATTCGCCGCTACTCTTACTTCTCCTGTTGTTTTATCGAGTACATCTGAAGCTATAACTTGTCCATAAAGAGCTTCCTTGGGTAAGTCCAATGTTCTTAAACGGGCACTCTCAATTTTCCTTATATGTCTAGCACTCAATCTTTCGCCTTTCTTTAAAACTACTTCACTCTTAGCTTTAATATCTACAGGTGCTGTTTTTCCTAAAAGCCTTCTTGGAACTAAATGTAATTGATAAACATCTCCTTTTTTGACCTTATAAATTTCCTTTTCATAAAATTTCTCTAAGATCTCTTGATTAGTAAATTGCAATGCCTTTAAGAGAATAGTAGCAAGTAATTTTCTTCTTCTATCAATTCTTACGTAGACTAGATCCTTAGCATCGAACTCAAAATCTAGCCATGAACCTCTATATGGGATAACTCTTGCTCCATAAAGAACCTTTCCAGAAGAATGACTTTTTCCTTTGTCATGATCAAAAAAGAGTCCTGGAGATCTATGTAATTGTGAGACTACAACTCTTTCGGTACCGTTAATAACAAATGTAGCATGGTCTGTCATGAGAGGAACAGTGCCCATATAAACACTTTGGGATTTACCCTCCTTTAACTTACCTGACTCTTTATCTATAAAGAACAAGTTGCAATTAATATGAAGAGACACTTCATATGTTATCCCTTTTAACTTACATTCCCTCTCATTAAATATTGGTTCCCCTAACGCATAACCTGCATATTCCATTCTTGCAAAACCATTATGGCTTTCAATAGGAAAGACAGAATTTAAGACATGTTCTAATCCTTGATTAAGTCTTTTTGATGGATCAACATATCTTTGTAAAAAAGCTTCATAAGATTCAAGCTGAGTAGCTAGAAGATTTGGTAAATCCATAGTACTAGAAATTTTTTCAAAACTTCTTCTTACTCTTTTCTTTTCCGTATATGAAAAACTCATAAAGACCTCTTTTTAATTGTTAGATATTAATCTTATTAAGAATTAGGAGAATTATTTAATTTCTCCTTTTGCGCCTGCATCCTCTAGTTGTTTGATAAATTCTTCAGCCTCAGCTTTAGTAACTCCTTCTTTGATTGCTGAAGGAGCACCATCAACCATAGCTTTTGCATCTTTCAATCCTAGTCCAGTGATTGCTCTTACTGCTTTAATTACATCTACTTTTTTATCACCTACATCAGATAAATGTACATCAACAGGGGAATCATCTGCAGCAGCCTCTTCTCCCCCTTCTCCACCACCAGCTGCAGCGGGAGCAGCAGCGGCAACAGGAGCAGCGGCAGAAACGCCAAACTTCTCTTCCATAGCTGAAATAAGATCAACTATATCTATTACGCTCATTTCAGAAATTGCGTCTAATATTTCTTCTTTAGTTAGTGCCATATTATTTCTCCAATAATTAATTTTGATTTTAAATTTATGCCTTTTCTTTGTTCTCTTTTACCGCCTGCAAAGTCCTTACTAGTTTTGAAGGAATTTGATTAAGAGCAGATACAAAAGAACCCATTGGCGCATTCAACATGCCAGCTAGCTGAGCTAAAGCCTGTTCTCTGCTTGGCATATTTGCCAAAGCAGCAAGTCTAGAAAGATCCAATAGGCTTTCACCTAAGGAAATTCCTTTCACTTTGAAGCTGGAATTAGTTTTTGAAAAATTATTTACTAATTTAGCAGCACTAGTTGGGTCTTCTAATGAAAACGCCAATAAAGTTGGCCCAATTAATAAGTCTTCAAAACAAGAAAATTTTGTATCCAAAAGTGCTCTTTTAGCAAGAGTATTCCTAATTACCTTTAGATGTACTGAAGAATCCCTAGCTTCCTTGCGAAGTTTTGTTATCTCTGCAACGGAAGTACCATGATAATCAGCAGCTACAGCTGAAACAGCCTTATTGGCTATTTCCTGTAATTCATCTACAGCAACTTTCTTGTCATCTATGCGCATAGGCATTTACCTATCCTCCTAACACTGCTTTGCAGTGTCTTTGGTGCTATCAATCGGCATCTAATAGCAACCATCTGCGTAGGCTAAAATTATTAAGAAAGGAACCTTTCCTTTCGCCTACGGTCTTCGATGAATACAACATAAAGTTGTACCATACTGAAGAAACCACTCTAAAAACCTTAGCTAAAAGCTAAGAGAGTTTAGATCAACTTCTATCCCTGCCCCCATTGTTGAAGACAAAGTAACTTTTCTAACAAACACTCCTTTGGATGAAGGGGGTTTGTTCTTTTTTAGATCCTCTAATAGAGTTTCCAAGTTTTGTTGAATTTGTTTAGAAGTGAAATTAATGTCCCCTATTCTCCCATGTACTATTCCACTTTTATCTGTTCTATATCTGATTTGACCTGCTTTTGCATTTTTAACAGCACTTGCTATATCTTTTGTAACTGTTCCTGTTTTAGGATTTGGCATTAATCCTTTTGGTCCTAATATTTTTCCAAGAGGGCTTACCACTCTCATCGTGTCAGGTGTAGCTATAACCACATCGTAATCTGTCTCACCTTTTTTGAATTCTTCAGCTAAATCTTGCATTCCTACAGCATCGGCTCCTGCTTCATTAGCATCGTTTGCAAGGTCTCCTTCGACAAATACTGCAACTTTGCAGGGCTTTCCGGAACCTGCTGGTAAAAGAGAAGCTCCCCTAACATTTTCATCAGACTTTGTGGGGTCTATTCCCAGGTTGATTGCAACATCTATAGACTCATTAAATTTTGTTTTTGGAGAAGATTTAAAAATTTCTATAGCCTCATCTACTAAATATTTTTTCTTCTCAACAGCTAAGATATTTTGCTTTCTTTTACTTTCTGTCATCTTTAGCCCTCTACCTCAATACCTGCACTTCTAGCACTACCTTCAAGAGTTCTTACGGCTGCATCCATATTAGCTGCAGTTAGGTCTGGATCTTTTATTTTTGCTATCTCTTCTAATTGCGACCTTGTCACTTTTCCTACTTTTAAACTATTTGGAGTTCCGCTGCCTTTTGGTATACCTGCTGCTTTTTTAATTAAAACAGATGCAGGGGTGGTTTTGATTACAAAATCAAAACTCTTATCTTCATAAACAGTAATTACTACAGGACAAGGCATGCCTTGTTCTACTTCTTTAGTTCTTGCATTAAATGCATTACAGAAATCCATTAGATTAAGTCCATGTTGTCCTAGTGCTGGGCCCACAGGTGGACTGGGTGAGGCCGCTCCAGCTGGTACTTGTAATTTAATATATGTATCTATCTCTTTAGCCATATTTTAACCTTTTTCTATTTGATTAAATTGCAACTCGACAGGTGTAGATCTTCCAAAAATTAATACAGCAACTCTAACTTTACTTTTTTCGTAATTAACTTCTTCCACTACACCACTGAAATCCTTAAAAGGACCGTCAACAACTCGAACCATTTCACCGGGTTCAAAAGATACTTTGGGTTTAGTGACATCAGCTCCATGCTCTAACTGTTCTAAAATTCCTTTAGCTTCAATATTGGATAAAGGAGTAGGCTTTTCTTTAGTACCTCCAATAAATCCCATAACTCTAGGAGTATCTTTGACTAAGTGCCAACTTTCATCATTCAATTCCATATTTACAAGAACATAACCAGGGAAAAACTTCCTATTAGTTTTCTTTTCTTGGCCTCCTTTCATTTCGATAACTTCTTCTGCAGGAACCATAATTTCTCCAAAGTATTCTGTCATTCCTAGCCTATCTATCCTTTCTAATAAAGAATCCCTAACTTTTGTTTCGTAACCAGAGTAGGCGTGTATAACATACCATTGCTTGTCCATAATTAACCTAATAGTCCCGCTGTCATCCAGCCAAATAGTGAATCTAAACCCCAAAGAACAAGAGCAGCTATGGTTATAGCCACCAAAACAATCAATGTAGTTTGTATAGTTTCCGTCCTAGTAGGCCATACTACTCTTCTTATTTCAGAGCGAGATTCCAGGACAATTTTTACTGATTCTTTTCCGGAGCTTGTAGTAGATAAAATAAATAGTCCAATTCCAGAAAGTAATATAACGGCGAGCACTCTGTATAGAAGAGGCTCTTGTCCGTAAACAGAATTGCCATAAACTGCAATTCCTATTATTGCCAGACCGGCTATCCACTTTAAGTAATCTTGCATGCTTAAAATTCTTATTTCCATGAGGCTAAGTCAATACTCTTGGCTGGGTGGCAGGCCAGGAGGGAATCGAACCCCCAACCTGTGGTTTTGGAGACCACCGCTCTGCCAATTGAGCTACTGGCCTATTCTATAATTTTAGTTACAACTCCAGAACCAACTGTTCTACCGCCTTCTCTTATAGCAAAGTTCATTCCTTCTTCCATTGCTACAGGAGAAATAAGTTCAACTGCCATATCTATATTGTCACCTGGCATTACCATTTCTACGCCTTCTGGTAATTCCACAGCACCTGTAACGTCTGTAGTTCTTACATAGAATTGTGGTCTATAGCCTTTAAAGAAAGGTGTATGCCTTCCTCCTTCTTCCTTTGAAAGTACGTAAACTGCAGCTTCAAACTTTGTATGAGGAGTTATAGAACCTGGTTTACAAAGAACCTGTCCTCTTTCCACTCCATCTCTTTCAGTTCCTCTCAGAAGAATTCCTACATTCTCACCAGCTTTTCCTTCATCTAAAAGTTTTCTGAACATCTCAACTCCGGTACAAACCGTTTTTTGAGTATCTCTAATTCCTACAATTTCTATTTCTTCGTTGACCTTAACTTCACCTCTTTCTATTCTTCCAGTTACTACTGTTCCCCTTCCTTGAATTGTAAATATGTCTTCAATAGGCATAAGAAAAGGTTTATCAGTTTCTCTTACAGGCTCAGGAACGAAATCATCTAAAGCCTTTACTAACTCAGTAATCTTTCCTACATATTCTGCATCTCCTTCTAGAGCTTTAAGTGCTGATCCAATAATCACAGGGGTATCATCACCAGGGAATTCATATTCAGTAAGAAGTTCTCTTACTTCCATTTCTACTAGATCTATAAGCTCAGCATCATCTACCATATCTGCTTTATTTAGGAAGACAACGATATGTGGTACACCCACCTGCCTGGCCAAAAGAATGTGCTCTCTAGTTTGTGGCATAGGTCCATCAGCTGCATTTACAACAAGAATAGCTCCATCCATCTGAGCAGCTCCTGTAATCATATTCTTAATATAGTCAGCATGACCTGGACAATCTACATGAGCATAGTGTCTAGACTCTGAATCGTACTCAACATGAGAGGTTGAAATTGTAATTCCACGCTCTTTTTCTTCTGGTGCATTATCAATGCCTTCAAAAGCAATAGCTTCACCACCGATCGCCTCTGCCTGAACTTTTGTTATAGCAGCAGTCAATGTAGTTTTTCCATGATCAACGTGACCTATCGTTCCAACATTTATGTGTGGTTTGGTTCTTTCAAATTTTTCTTTAGCCATTTTTTTATCCTAATCAAATAATATTACAACTGGAGCTCATAACCGGAGTTGAACCGGTGACCTCTTCCTTACCAAGGAAGTGCTCTACCTCCTGAGCTATATGAGCAAAAAACCTTATATTTCTTGCTTTTTTAGGGTGTCAGAGGGTTTTTCTACTCTCGTAGAAAAGAAAAATATATAAAAACTAATACGAAAACCTACTTACAACCCAAAGCCCGGAGCGCTATTAGAGACTTTTTAGCCCTTTTTTGCAAGTAATTTTGAATAAATTCAATTAAATTTTTTTGTTTTTTTTAGCTGTTTAACTGGTGGAGAGGGAAGGATTCGAACCTTCGAAGCACGAGGCGGCAGATTTACAGTCTGCTGGGTTTGACCGCTCCCCAACCTCTCCTTTAGTTAAAGAGGCGAATTCTCCATTCCAAGTCAATACATGTCAACTTAAATTCAAGAATTTGGTAATCTATATACTTATATTTATATGAATAAAAATCTAAACCAGCTTTCTGAATCAGAGATATCTACTAAACTTTCTGAAGAAGCCTTGCAATACATAAAAAAAGTAGAGGTAAAGAGAATTACTGGATCAACCAATGACGATGTAAAAGAATATCTTTCTTCTAAAGCACAAGGATGTCTAATATTGGCTGAACAACAGGAATCTGGAAGAGGAAGAAATAATAAAAGTTGGATAAGTCCATTTGCTAAAAATATTTATATGACGCTTGGTTGGGAGAGCAACTTGGGTCTCAACAATCTAGACGGTTTGAGTTTAGTGATCGGTACTATTCTTGCTGAAAGCTTATCAGAGCACACCCACGAAGAAGTATTAATTAAATGGCCAAACGACATATATATAGCGAATAAAAAAATAAGCGGAATATTAATTGAGACTTTCGTAGACAACGAAAAGATACTAAACCTAATTATAGGAATAGGTATTAATGTCTTTATGGATGAAGAGGAAGGCAAAGGAATAAATCAAGAATGGACTTCTTTAGAGAAACATACCAAAAAAAGAATTGATAGAAATGAAATTATTACTAGACTTATAAATTATCTAATCCCAGCACTTATTCAATTCCAGAGCGAAGGATTTAAATACTTTAAACATCGTTTTGAGTCTAAAAATTTGTTAAAAAATAAAAGGTGTGAGGTACTTTTAGAAGATAAGAAGCTTGAAGTTGAAACCATAGGAATCAATGAAAAAGGAGAACTAATAGTAAAAAAAAATGAGAAGATCATTAATCTTCGATATGGCGAAGTTTCAATAAGGGAACTATAATGCACGCCGCGCTGGCGTAGCTCAGTTGGTAGAGCAGCTG
>CETH01096865.1_pt1 | contig 43437 bp, 43 predicted proteins | sample 361461 | NCBI WGS metagenome assembly CETH01 (sample SAMEA2622695, study PRJEB7988) | marine metagenome | isolation source: saline water (ENVO:00002010), including
TTTTTTATAAAAGTAAAGTGTTTTTTTTAATCACCATCAAAATTATGAATTATTAACGCAATCAACTTACGCATGACAACATGTCACGATTTTTCTAATGGCATAGTGATTGTAATTGTTTGTAATAAAAAATAAAATTATGAGTAAAATTATTGGAATTGATTTAGGAACTACAAATTCATGTGTTTCTGTAATGGAGGGTAATGAGCCTGTTGTTATTCCTAATTCAGAAGGAAAACGAACTACACCATCTGTAATAGCATTTGTTGAAGGGGGAGAAATTAAAGTAGGAGATCCTGCAAAAAGACAAGCTGTTACAAACCCAACGAAAACAGTTGCTTCAATTAAGAGATTTATGGGCAACAAGTTTTCAGAATCATCTAATGAGGCAAAAAATGTGCCTTATAAGGTTATTAAAGGAGATAATAATACTCCAAGAGTTGATATAGATGGTCGATTATATACCCCTCAAGAATTATCTGCAATGGTCCTTCAGAAAATGAAAAAGACTGCTGAAGACTATTTAGGGACCGATGTTACCTCTGCAGTAATTACTGTTCCAGCTTATTTCAATGATTCTCAAAGGCAGGCTACAAAAGAAGCAGGTGAGATTTCAGGACTAAAAGTTGAAAGAATTATAAACGAGCCTACAGCAGCTGCATTAGCTTTTGGCCTCGATAAAGGTTCAACAGATCGTAAAATTGCAGTTTATGATCTAGGTGGAGGTACTTTTGATATTTCCATTTTAGAACTTGGAGATGGAGTATTTGAAGTACTATCAACTAATGGAGACACACATCTTGGAGGAGATGATTTTGATCAGGCAATCATTGATTTTCTTGCTGATGAATTCAAAAAAGCAGAAGATATTGATTTAAAAAGTGACCCAATGGCCCTTCAGCGTCTAAAGGAAGCTGCTGAAAAAGCTAAGATTGAATTGTCTTCTTCAACTCAAACAGAGATAAATTTACCATATATATCAGCTACTTCTAGTGGCCCAAAACATTTAGTTAAAACTCTAACCCGTTCTAAATTTGAACAATTATCAGACACTTTAGTTAAAAGATCAATGCAGCCTGTTCAAAAAGCTCTTGATGATGCAGGATTATCTACAACCGACATCAATGAGGTTATTTTAGTGGGGGGATCCACAAGAATACCAATTATTCAAAATGAAGTTGAAAAATTCTTTTCTAAAAAACCCTCTAAAGGAGTAAATCCAGATGAAGTTGTTGCGATTGGAGCAGCTATTCAGGGTGGAGTCTTAACAGGAGATGTTAAAGACGTTTTACTTTTAGATGTTACTCCACTTTCCCTTGGAATTGAAACTATGGGAGCTGTAATGACTAAATTAATTGACGCAAACACTACAATTCCTTCTAAAAAATCACAAATATTCTCCACAGCAGCAGATAATCAGCCCTCAGTTGAAATTCATGTTTTGCAAGGTGAAAGATCTATGGCTGCAGATAACAAGACTATAGGTAGGTTTCATCTAGATGGAATTCCCCCAGCACCTAGAGGAACTCCTCAAATTGAAGTAACTTTTGATATTGATGCCAATGGAATCATAAAAGTAAGTGCCCAAGATAAAGCAACTGGCAAGCAACAAGATATTAGAATTGAAGCATCTTCAGGATTGACAGAAGAAGAGATTGAAAAAATGAAAAAGGATGCAGAAGCAAATGCTGAATCAGATAAAAAAGTTAAAGAAGAAGTTGAAAAACTTAATAGTGCTGATCAGATGATATTTCAAACTGAGAAACAACTAAAAGAATTTGGAGAAAAACTATCAAATGATAAAAAGAAGTCTATAGAGACAGCTTTAGATAATTTAAAGAAAGCACATGAATCAAAAGACTTATCAAAAATTGATACTGCTCTTGAAAAAATAAATGAGGCTTGGAAAAATGCTTCTGAAGAGATGTATAAAGCTCAAGCTGATGCATCTGCTCAAGAGCCAAACAAAGGAAAGTCAAACTCATCAAAAACAAAAAAAGGAACAAAAAAATCAAAAAGTGAAGGAGATGACGTTCAAGATGTTGATTTTGAGGAAGTTAAATAAAAATCATTTATTTATTAAATATTTTTGATGGATAAAGAAAATGTCTTGAAGGTATGTAATCAGATAGCTGATAGGGGTTTGCTTAAGACTCTTGGAATTAAATTTACTGATGTTGGAAATGATTTTCTTACAGCAAGTATGCCAGTCAATGAAAAAGTTTACCAACCTGATGGAATTTTGCATGGAGGTGCTACAGTTGCTCTAGCAGAGACAGTTGGGAGTGCAGCTGTTGCTGTTCTTACAAAAAACTCTAACCTTACTATTCGAGGGATAGAAATCAATGCAAATCATATTAAGTCAGTTAAAAATGGTAATGTAATTGCAACAGCAAAACCAATCCATCTTGGAAAAACTATACAACTTTGGGAAATTAGAACGACAAATCAAGAAAATCAGTTGATTTCAATAAGTAAACTTACAACTTATACGCGGGAGAAAAAATAATAATAATTTACCTTTCTTTCATATAGAAAAACGTATATATTTGGCGAATTAAAATTCTTGTATGAAAAGCGTAATTATTTGTGATATGGAAGGCGTTATTCAAGAGATGAATCAAGACGCCTTGAAGTTATTTGGATATACTAAAGATGAACTCATTGGAAAGAAAAGAGTCTCTATTTTTTCTCCTGGTGAAATTGTTATTCAAAATGTCCTTGGGTGGTTAAAAAAAGCAAACAAGGAAGGAAAATCGATTGTACAAACTAAGTTTTTAAAAAAAAATGGCTCTGAATTTAACGCTGAAATAATTATTACACCAAATTTTGCAAATGGAAAGGCTAATGGCCAAACGGGCTATTGCGGAATAACAAAAGAAATAAAAGATGATGTAAATATTCCAATAACTTATTTAACAAAATTCATTAAAGGAATTGCAATTACAAGAGGCGGATTTACACTAGCTTCAATTTTACCTATGATTGTTGTTTCATGTTTTCTTTCTGCTACAGGAAATTTAAATTTACTTAATTCAATAATTTCTATTTTTGGGGTTGCTTGTTTACACTTATTCTCTAATCTTTATAATGATTATTATGATGTTAATTATGGTACTGATGATGCGAATTCAGAGTATTTTAATGTTGGCGATAAATCATTTGTTCTCAGGGGGGCTCAAATTTCAGGAGGAAGTAGAGCGGTTGAATTAGGCCTTACAACTCTTTCTAAAACGAAAAGATTAGCAAATATCATGTTATTTTTATCAATTATATCATTAGTATTTGTTTGTATAAATAGTTATTTAATCACAGCAAGCTTAACTAATTTATATGGTATGATTACGATTGCTTTAGTTGCAATTTTACTTGGTTATTTTTATACTGCAAAGCCCCTTAGATTAGCAGGAAGGAAAGGTCTTGGAGAGCTCACTATTTTTTTAGCTTTTGGTCCTCTGTTAACCCTTGGAAGTGCTTTTGCTATGTCTTCATTGTCATATGATTTAACTATCGAGTCTCTCTACAGTTTTCTTTTATTAGGATGTCCTCTTGGTTTATTGACCACTAATATTTTATTTATTAATCAGTTTCCTGATTATACCTCTGATAAAAAAACGGGTAAAATCAATTTAGTTGTTTTACTTGGGAAAAAAACTTCTAGGTGGATATACTTGCTGAATATTCTTCTGATTATTTTATCAGCATTTTTAGTCTCTGAATCAGTTTTTAAAATTATCGATAGTTTTGATCAAAATATTTTTAATATAATTTTGACTTTACTAGCTATTTATGGATTTTATATATCAATTGGATTATTTAGACGATACAATTCTAGAGATCTTATAAAGTATAATATTCAAACTATTTATTATCAAATCTTTTTCTGTTTTGCTTTAATTTTAAGTATCACATTATTCCTTAAATAATTTCATTATGTTTCTAAGTCAAGTTAATTTATCCAGGAAAGACTTTTTAAAATATTTACTTGGATCCTTCCTAGTAATTATTTTTAATATACTAGGACAAATACCATTATTCGTTTATTTGGTTAGTCAAAATGTATTGGATCAAGAGTTTTCTGATCCTAACGATATCTTCTCATCAATTCCTTCCAATACTGGACTATTTTTAATGCTTCTCCCGTTTGCTATTTCTCTTTTGGGTTTATGGTTTATATTAAAGAAACTTCATCAACAAGACATGAGAATCGTCGCAACATCTAGAAATACTATTGATTGGGGTAGAGTTTTTTTCTCTTTTGGAATTTGGGGATTTCTTTCTTCATTGATCATTCTAAGTGGCTATATAATTAGTCCTGAAGAATATGAGATTAATTTTAAATTAACTCCTTTTATTATACTTGCATGCATCGCAATTGTTTTAATTCCTCTTCAGACTAGTTTTGAAGAATATCTCTTTAGAGGATATTTGATGCAAGGATTTGCTGGATTATTTAGAAATCGATGGGCTCCACTCTTTATGACCTCAATAATTTTTGGATGTTTGCATCTAGCTAATCCAGAGGTTGACAAATTAGGATACAATCTTGTGTGGTGGTATATGGGTACAGGTTTAGTTTTGGGTATAATGACTCTGATGGATGAAGGAATTGAGTTAGCTTTGGGTGTTCATGCGTCAAATAATTTATTTGCTGCTCTTTTAGTTACTGCCGACTGGACTGTTTTTCAAACGGAATCAATTTTAAAATATACAGGGGAACCATCTCTTTCAAAAGAGTTAATCCTTTCATTTGTTATTTTTTACCCTCTTTTACTATTTATTTTTTATAAAAAATATAATTGGACTGATTTAAAATCAAGATTATTTGGAAAACTTTAGTTATACCTGAAGAACCCCCATATTAAATTTTTTATTTACTGGCGAGTGATTTGCCATCTCAATTCCCATGCTAATCCATTTCCTTGTTTCGACAGGATCTATAATTGCATCAATCCATAATCTTGATGCAGCATATGTTGGATTTGATTGGTATTCATATTTAGCTTTTATTTTATCATATAATTCCTTTTCAGTTTTTGAATTAATTTTCTTATTTATCTTCTTCAATTTTGATTTTTCCATTTGCAAGATAACTTTCGCAGCTTGTTCACCTCCCATAACAGCTTGTTTAGCTCCTGGCCATGAAACTATTAGTCTTGGATCAAATGCTTTTCCGCACATTGCATAATTTCCAGCGCCAAATGAATTTCCAATTATTACAGTAAATTTTGGCACTACAGAATTTGCTACAGCATTAACCATTTTTGCTCCATCCTTTATAATTCCCCCATGTTCTGCATTACTACCAACCATAAATCCAGTGACGTCTTGAAGAAAAACTAGAGGGATTTTCCTTTGGTTGCAATTTGCAATAAATCTTGTTGCCTTATCAGCTGAATCACTATAAATAACTCCACCATATTGAATTTCACCTTTTTTGTTTTTTACCATTTCTCTTTGGTTGCATATAATTCCTACTGCCCAACCATCTATTCTCGCATAACCAGTTATAATGGTTTTTCCATAATCAGCTTTATATTGATCAAAAGAATTTTCATCAATTAATCTTTCAATGATATCAAAGCTACTATATGGTTTAGTTTTGTCCTTTGGTAAGATTCCATAGATTTCTTCAATAGCTTTATTAGGTTTTTCTGCTTTGACTCTATTAAAACCAGCATTTTGACTTGAACCAATTTTGCTGATTAGAGAGCGAATTTTATTCAATGCATCTTTATCATCAGAAGCTTTGTGATCAGTTATACCACTTATTTCGGAATGAGTCGAAGCTCCACCTAGTGTTTCGTTATCAATTTCTTCACCAATAGCAGCTTTAACTAGATAGCTACCAGCTAAGAAAATACTTGCTGTTTTATTAACTATTATCGATTCGTCTGACATTATAGGTAAATAGGCCCCACCCGCTACACAACTTCCCATTACAGCAGCAATTTGAATAATACCATCACTACTCATTTTAGCATTATTTCTAAAAATTCTACCAAAATGATATTTATCAGGAAAAATTTCATCCTGCATTGGAAGGTATACACCGGCGCTATCAACAAGATAAATGATAGGTATTTTGTTTTCCATTGAAATTTCTTGAGCTCTTAGATTTTTTTTCGCTGTTATTGGAAACCAAGAGCCAGCTTTAACAGAAGAGTCATTAGCAACTATTACACATAACTTTCCACAGACATAACCTATAACCACAACCACTCCTGCAGAGGGACACCCGCCAACATCTTCGTACATTTCATAACCAGCAAAGCCACCAATTTCATAATGTGGAGACTTATCGTCTATTAAAAAGTTAATTCTTTCACGAGCAGTCATTTTAGCTTGGGATTTACTTTTAAGATTATCTTTCCCACTTAAACCACCAAGTTTTATTTTTGAAAAAAGCTGGTTGATTTCTGAAAGCAAAAGTTTATTGTGATCTTTATTTTTCTCAAACTCAAGATTCATTTTTATTTTTTTACTAAAGTAATAATGAATTATTATAACCAAATAATATTTTTAATACAATAAAAAAAAATTATATTTTTGGACTTAATTAAAATCTTAATCTTGGGGCTAAATAAAAATAAAATTTTTGGCTATTCCTCTTTAATCCTCTTTTTGTTTGGAACAGCCTTAATTCTTTTAGGTTTTTTAAAGTATCCTGATCATGCAATTGGATTTTCTGTGGCAGGCGTAGGTTTTTATGCTATTGCATGGGCTTTCAATGCTTTAAGAGGTAGAGTGTAATTTGACTTTTTCAAATCATCTTTTTAGGATCTACCCAATCATCAAATTCCTTTGAAGTAACATAATTAAGTAATATTGCTGCTTCCTTAAGAGTAATCTCCTCTGTAAAAGCCTTATTTGCAATTTCAGCAGCTTTGTAATATCCGATTTTTGTATTTAAAGCTGTAACCAGCATAAGAGAATCATTAAGAAACTGATTGATCTTCTTTTTATTTGCTTGGACCCCATCTATACAATTTTCAGCAAAACTTTGACATGCATCACCTATCAATCTAGCTGAAGCTAATAGATTTGATGACATTAATGGTTTAAAGACATTTAATTCATAATGCCCTTGTGCACCACCAAACGAAATCGCAGTATCGTTACCTATTACCTGACCACAGACCATTGTTAATGCCTCACACTGGGTAGGATTTACTTTACCTGGCATAATTGAACTTCCTGGTTCATTTGATGGAATAATTATTTCCCCTATTCCAGATCTTGGACCAGAAGCCATCATACGAATATCATTAGCAATTTTATTCAAAGAAACAGCAAGTTGTTTTATGGCACCGTGACTTTCAATTATAGCATCATGAGCAGCCAGCGCCTCAAATTTATTTTTTGCAGAAACAAATGAAATACCAGAAAATTTTGAAATATATTTTGCGACTGATTCAGAGTATCCTTTTGGAGTATTCAAACCAGTTCCAACTGCAGTTCCTCCAAGAGCAATTTCAGATAAATGGGGTAAAGAATTTTTTAAAGCTTTAACGCCATATTCTATTTGGGTATAATATCCAGAAAATTCTTGACCAAGTGTTATAGGTGTTGCATCCATGAGGTGAGTTCTTCCAATTTTAATAATTTTTTTAAATTCTTTAGATTTAGCCTTAATTGATTCAATTAATTTAGATAGACCTGGAATCGTTACCTCAATAATTTTTTTATAACAAGCAATATACATTGCAGTAGGGAAGGTGTCATTTGAAGATTGAGATTTGTTTACATCGTCATTTGATTTAACAAAAACATCACCCTCTCCTAATTTATTACCCAGCAACACATGAGATCTATTTGAAATAACCTCATTAACATTCATGTTAGTCTGAGTTCCAGAACCGGTTTGCCATATAACCAGAGGAAATTGATCGTCTAATTTACCTTCAATTATTTCATCACAAACTTTTGCAATTAGATCTCTTTTTTTTAGATCAAGAACACCAAGCTCATGATTTGTATAAGCAGCTGCTTTTTTTAAAATCGCAAAACCATGAATTATTTCGATAGGCATCGAAGATTCAGGTCCAATTTTAAAGTTAGCTCTAGATCTTTCAGTTTGAGCACCCCAGTAAACATCTATAGGGACTTTAACTTTTCCTAATGTATCTTGCTCAATTCTATAATCCATTGTAAGATTTTATTACAAAAATAATCTCTTTTGAGTAATTAATAGATTTTTTTTTAGTTAATGAAATCTTTCAATATTTTTTATTGTAAATTTGCTTGTAATATCATCTTATGGTTGAATTTGATCAATACCTAGGTTTCATTGCTTTTTTAAGTATTCTTACAATGGGCTTTTGGCTAATGATTTTCTTACTTTTATTCGTAATTCCTTATTGGATTACTGGTTCTTTTCTTCAGAGAATGAGGGATAGAAGTAAAAAAAGAAAAAAGTAATAATTTTTAAATATCAAATTCACTACCCGCTTCTTCTACATTGTAATTTTGATTTTGACCCCTTCTTCTCTCGTATTTCTTTTGGTTTAGCCTATAGGTAATAGTGAAAATATATGTTGGTGTTCTCCATTGGAATTCACTGTATCCTTTAAAATTCGGAGTAATTGTTTCTGAAATTCTTCTCCCTGAATTGAAAACATCACTAGCTCTAAATGAAATTGTTGCTTTATCTTTTAAAAAATCCTTATTCAATGCTCCTGAAACCACAAAGTTTCCTTGGGTTTTTGTTTGAGAGTTTTCTGACGGTCCAGAATAACGCATTCTTAGTTGCCAGTCAATTTTACCAGGAAGTCGTATAGTGCTATTTAATCTTGCGTACCATCTTAAATTAGTTGCTCCAAAATCAATATTTTGATATTCTCCTATAAGTTCTGAGCTAAATAAATTAAAATTACCATTTAGACGGACCTTTCTAGATGGAGTGAAACTTAAATTAAATTCCGTTCCATACCTTTTTTCTTCAGCAAGATTAATAGGGGTTCTTAATATAACGGGAACTTCAATAGCGGGATTTTCAGGATCATTTCTGTCTCCACTTATAATAGCAGTTTCTCCAGTATTGATAGTTATAAATTGATAAACACTAGTAGATTTTTGAAAATAAACTGACCCATTCAAAGTAAATTTGTCCCACCTTTTTAAATATCCAAAGTCGTATGCATTTGAATAACTTGGATCTAAGTCAGGATTACCTTGAAAGATATTCGTTATACTACTTCTTGATGGAAATGGATTTAAAAATCTTGACCATGGCCTCCTAAGTCTTCTACTATAACCAAGAGTTATGCTTTTTGTCTCATCAAACTCGTATGACAGGTTGATCGTTGGAAACCAATCAGTATATTTTTTTAAATTATTATCGTTTGTAGTTTTTTGATTTATAGTAATATTTGAGTTTTCCATCCTTAAACCTAATAGATAAGAAAATTTATCAATTTTTTTTCCATATTGAGTATAAGCAGCATTTATATACTCTTTGTAAAATAAAACATTTGATAAGTTATTATCGACTCGAAAACTTCCTTGATCTAAATAAGAAACTTCATAGTCTGTTTCCTGGTTTAAAAAACTCCCTCTATATCCAACTTCAAACTGAGTATTTTCATCAATAGGCAAAACATAATCTCCCTGAAGAAGAGTTCTGTTTTGATCTTCATATTGTTTGACACTTTCATAAGTTAAATCTGAAATATCTGGAAATAAAACCTTGTTTTCAATGCTACCATCTTCATCTTCTTTACTCTTTTCATACTGAGCTACAAAGGTTAATTTTTGACCTTTGTCATCTAATTCAGAATCAAAATTTGCACTGAATTGATATGATTTGTCATCATCTGTCTCGTTCTCAACTCGATTTGATCTACTTATCAGATTATTTAAAGAATTAGTCTGCTTAATATCATTTTTTGTTTCACTATCTCCTTTCCTATCTCTATAAAAACCACTTAATATTAAAGAGGTATTTTCTTTTAGATAAAATTCAATTCCTAAATTCGTAAAAAAGCTTCCATTGTCCCTTAATGGTTTTCTTTCCTCTTCAAGAAAAGTACTTGGATCATCTCCATTGAAATATTCATTGTCATTGTAATAAAACCCTTTGGATCTACTTTGTCTTATAGAATTAACTGTAAAAATGTTAAACTTATCATTTCTAAAATTAACACTTGCTGAACCACCATACGTTTTTGGAAAACCAGCATTAGCAACAAAATTACCATTCACACCTATTAATTCTTGTTTTTTTAAGATGATATTTAGTATGCCACCAGTACCTTCAGAGTCGTACCTTGCTGATGGAGAAGTTATTACTTCTACTTTGTCAATTGATTCTGCGGGAAGCTGTTGAAGCCCTTGTGGACCAGATAGACCTACTAAACCAGATGGCTTGCCATTTATAAGTATTCTTACACTACTATTACCTCTAAGAGATACATTTCCCTCTACATCAACAGAAACTGATGGAACGTTGTCTAGAACATCAGCTACACTACCTCCTCTAACAGTAATATCTTTTCCTACATTATAAATTCTTTTATCTAATCTTATCTCCACTTCGGTTCTTTCGGCCATTAATTCAACACCCTCAAGGCGATCTACTAATATATTAAGCTTTATTTCACCTAAATTTAATGATTCTCTTATCACAACAGCTTCTTGAAGATATGTTTCAAATCCAATGAAATCAACGGAAATATCATATAATCCTGGGAAAACATCTACTTTAAAGTTTCCGGCAGAATCTGTTATGCCCCCTTGAAGAAGATTTGAATTTCTTTTATTAGTAAATGTTATGGTAGCGTATTCTAAAACCTGATTTGTCTCACTATCTACAACTTTTCCCTCAACTGTTTTTTTTTGAATTGACCCGTAAGATTGAGCTGGTCTTTGTGCAAATAAGGTTAAAGTGAATAATAAAGTAATTAAATTGAGAAGATTTGTTTTCATTTGAATATTATACCGATTAGTTATTTAATTCCCCTACTTTTTCATGAAAAGCAATTAAATTTTCAATTGGACGAGCTAAAACACCAGAATTTTTATATTCAATAATAGGCCTTTCTATTAATGCAGGGTTATTTGAAAGAATATCAATTAATTCATCTTCTTTAAGATTCATTTTTGAAAATTTTGTTTTCCAAAGGCTTTCATTTTTTCTAACTATTTCTTCTGGTGAGAGATTTATTTTTTTAAGTAGGTCAGATATATTTTTTGAAGTTAATTTATTCTCTAAATATTTAATAATTTCAACTTCATATCCGCATTCACTTAAATAATTAAGAGCTTCTCTAGATTTTCTACACCTTGGATTGTGATATATTCTCATCGATTTAACTATAGCTTGGACCAATTAAAAATTTCTGAATTGGGATAAAAATCATTTAATTTTTTCAACTAATGCCTTAAAAGCTTCAGGGTTATTTACTGCAAGGTCAGCTATAACTTTTCTATTAAGCTTAATATTATTATTTTTTACTTTAAGCATTAGTTCAGAGTATGTTAGCCCATGAATTCTTGAAGCAGCATTAATTCTAGTAATCCAAAGTGATCGGAAATTTCTCTTTTTTGTCCGTCTATCTCGATAAGCATAACTCCATGCTTTTTCTACTGCATTTTTGGCGATAGTCCAAACATTTTTTCTCCTTCCAAAATATCCTTTGGCCAGTTTAATAATTTTCTTTCGTCTTTTTCTTGAAGCTACTGAATTTACAGATCTAGGCATTTCTTATTTTTTAGGCAACAAAATTAATACTTCTTAATTTAATATGTACTATAAATATATTTTTTTAGATTTTATTTTAAACGAAGCTGTTCTTTGATGTTTTTACTGTCTTTTTGATTAACAGTAGTTGAGTGTGTTAATCTTAATTTTCTTTTTTTAGATTTTTTTGTAAGTATATGATTTTTAAAAGCATGCTTACGTTTAATCTTACCAGTTGCAGTTAGTTTAAATCTCTTTTTAGCACTAGATTTAGTTTTCATTTTAGGCATAATGCATTTTTTAAATAATTATTTTTTTTTAGGCGTAATTAACATTATCATTCTTTTACCCTCTAACTGAGGCATTTGTTCTACTTTGCCAAAATCCTCAAGATCTTGGGCAAGTCTCAAAAGTAAAATCTGACCTTGCTCCTTAAAAACAATAGATCTCCCTTTAAAGAAAACAAACGCTTTTAATTTTGCTCCATCATTTAAAAATTTTATGGCGTGTTTTTTTTTAAACTCATAATCATGTTCATCTGTTTGAGGACCGAATCTAATTTCTTTAACAACAACTTTTGTTGTCTTTGATTTTAAATTTTTTTCTCTTTTCTTTTGCTCGTATAAAAATTTCTTATAGTCAACTATCTTACAGACTGGAGGCGAAGCTTTTGGTGAAATTTCAACCAGATCAAGGCCTATTTGACCAGCTAAAACTAAAGCTTTAGAAAGATTATAAACTCCAATTTCAACATTTTCTCCTACTAATCGAACTTCACTTGAAGTTATCTTTTCATTAATTTTATGGGGATTTTCCTTAAAAACTCTTGCAGGACCTCTAAATCTTTTTCTTCTTATTGCTATGACTTAAAATTTTAAATTAGTTTTCAAATTTAGCTATACTTTTTGACAATTCTTCATTAATCAATGACACAAACTCATTTGTACTCATTTGACCCAAATCTCCTTCTTTCCTTTTTCTGACAGATAAATTATTTTTATTACTCTCCTTTTCACCTAAAATAAGCATGTACGGAACTTTTTTTAACTCTGCATCGCGAATTTTTTTACCGATAGTCTCATTTCTGTTATCAAAGGAAGTGCGAATATCGTTTTTTTCTAAAAAATTCAAAACTTTATCTCCATATTTCTCATACTTTTCGCTAACAATAAGAATCGAGACTTGATTGGGGGTTAACCATAATGGAAAGTCTCCAGCAGTTTGCTCTAGTAAAATAGCGACAAATCTTTCCATACTACCAAAAGGAGCTCTATGGATCATTACAGGTCTGTGAAGTTCATTATCTTTTCCTTTATATGATAAATTAAATCTTTCAGGTAAATTATAATCGACTTGTATTGTTCCTAATTGCCACCTTCTTCCAAGAACGTCCTTGACCATAAAATCTAATTTTGGGCCATAAAATGCGGCTTCACCTAACTCGACTGAGTAGTTTAATTTTTTTTGATTAGCAGAATCTAAAATAGCTTTTTCAGCAAGATCCCATTGGAGATCATCACCAATATATTTGTCTGGATTGTTTTTATCTCTTAGTGAAACTTGAACTTCAAAATCATTAAATCCAAGAGATTCAAAAACATATAAGACTAAATCAATAACACCAACAAATTCGTCTAATAATTGCTCGGGGGTACAAAATATGTGCGCATCGTCTTGCGTGAATCCTCTTACTCTTGTAAGCCCATGAAGTTCTCCACTTTGTTCATATCGATAAACTGTTCCAAATTCAGCAAATCTTATAGGTAATTCCTTGTAACTGTAAGGCCTAGAGTTAAAAATCTCACAATGATGAGGGCAATTCATGGGTTTTAAGAGAAAAGTTTCATTTTCCGATGGTGTTTGTATAGGCTGAAAGCTATCTTGCCCGTATTTTTCATAGTGTCCTGAAACCATATATAATTCTTTATTCCCGATATGTGGAGAAATAACTTGTTTATATCCTGCTTTATTTTGAGCCTTTTTTAAAAAGGCTTCGAGATTTTCTCTTAAAATGGTTCCTTTTGGTAACCACAGAGGCAATCCTTGACCTACTTTTTCAGAAAAAGTAAATAATTCTAATTCTTTACCTAATTTTCTATGATCTCTTTTTTTAGCTTCTTCAATTCTCTTGAGATATTCTGAGAGTTCTTTTTGCTTAGGGAAAGATATTCCATAAACTCTTGTTAGCTGTTTGTTTTTTTCATTTCCTCTCCAATATGCGCCAGCTATATTTAAAAGTTTAACTGCCTTAATAAAACCTGTATTAGGTATATGGCCGCCTTTACAAAGGTCTGTAAAGTCACTATGATCGCAAAAGGTTATTTCTCCATCTTTCAAGTCTTCAATTAGTTCTAATTTATATGAGTTATTTTCTTTTTTGTAAAATTCTATAGCGTCTTTTTTCTTTACGCTTCGCATTTTGAATTCAAATTTTTGACTAGCAAATTCCATGAACTTTTTTTCTAAAGTCAACAAATCATTATCAGAAAACGATACATTTCCAAAATCTACATCATAATAAAATCCATTATCAATTGGAGGGCCAATTGTTAATTTAGCATCTGGGTAGATTGACAAAATGCTTTGAGCTAATACATGTGCTGAAGAGTGCCAGAAAGCCTTTTTTCCCTCACTATTTTGCCATGTGAAAAAAATTATTTTTCCATTTTCATATATTTTAGTTGAAGATTCAATTATTTTGCCCTCAAAATTTGCTGACAAAACATTTTTAGCAAAACCAGGACTAATATCTTTAGCCACATCAATAGCAGTTATACCCTTCTTATATTCTCTAGAAGAATCATCTGGAAATGTGATTTTAATCATAACTGAAAATGATTACAAAGATAGTGGAAGGACTTTTTAAAAACAGCCACAGATTAATTATTTTTTTCTTGTAAAAGGGCTCTAGTTATAGTTAAAATTCCCCAACCCCCATAAGATATTGCGGATATCATAATTATCAAGCCAAAAAATAATACGGGAAGAAAATATGGATGATCTTCATTTTTAAATGCCTGAGATAAAACTATGGGGCCAATAAAGCATAAAAAAATGCAAATGACCAGTCTTTTCAAACCTTTTTTTAAATTTTTATTTTTCATTAAAATTTATTTAAAACTTCTCTTACACTTTTATGCTTTAACAAAAGATCTGATGCAAATTTCTTATCAACTCCCAATTCACCCATAATTATTTTAACAGCTCTTTCATTTAATTTTTTGTTTGTTAATTGCATATCAATCATTTTATTTCCTCGTACTTTGCCAAGTCGAATCATACTAACAGTAGTAATCATATTTAAAATTAATTTCTGCGCGGTTCCCGATTTCATTCTTGAGCTTCCAGTTAAAAATTCAGGACCAACATTAATTTCAATTGGAAAATTTGAATGATTGGCAACTGGACTATTTGGATTTGAAGTAATACATCCAGTAGAAATATTATTTTCACCACATTTTTTTAGTGCTTCGACAACATATGTAGTAGTTCCTGAAGCTGTTATACCAATAACAAAGTCACTACTGTTCACATTATAGTTTTTAAGATCTTCCCAGCCTTGACTATGATCATCTTCAGCATTTTCAATGGATTTACTTAAAGCTGGATTTCCTCCGGCAATAACTCCAACAACTTTTTCAGGATCAGTTCCAAAGGTAGGTGGACACTCAGAAGCATCTAAAACTCCAAGTCTACCACTAGTCCCAGCCCCAATATAAAATAAACGCCCATTATTTTTTAATTTACCTTCAAGATTAGAAATTAGATCTTTTATTTGAATTAATGATTTGGATACTGCTTTAACTGCAAATAAATCTTCGGTATGTATATTCTCTAATAGTTCTGGGATAGATTTTACTTCAAGGTTATTATAATTAGAATCTTTTTCAGTGATTCTTTTAAAAGCCATATCTATGTTTGGAAATTATGATTATTCGGTAATTTAACAAAATCTCACGAAAGTTCTTCTTCAAGATTTGATTTTATTAGATCTAAAAATTCTTGTGTATTAAGATAGTCTGATTGACTTAATTTTTCGCCATGTATAAGTAAGGCCAGGTCTTTAGTCATACTTCCATTTTCTATAGTATTAATGCAGACTTTCTCTAAAATAGAACAAAAATCAATTAATTCTTGGTTGTCATCAAGTTTACCGCGATGCTCTAATCCTCTTGACCAAGCAAAAATTGAAGCAATTGGGTTTGTAGAAGTTTTATTACCCTTGACATGCTCCCTGTAATGCCTTGTAACTGTTCCATGAGCGGCTTCTGCCTCCAATGTTTTTCCGTCAGGAGTAAGAAGGGTAGAGGTCATTAATCCAAGTGATCCAAAACCTTGAGCAACAGTATCTGACTGAACGTCACCATCATAGTTTTTACATGCCCATACAAAACCACCTTTCCATTTCATTGCACAAGCTACCATATCATCAATTAATCTATGTTCATAATGAATTCCAGCTTTTTCAAATTTTGATCTAAACTCATTGTTATAGACTTCTTCAAATATTTCTTTGAACCTTCCGTCATAGACTTTAAGAATTGTATTTTTTGTTGAGAAATATAAAGGCCATCCTTTGTTTAAAGCCCTATTCATACAAGATCTAGCAAATCCATATATAGATGAGTCAATGTTGTACATACTCATTGCTACACCGTTCTCCTCAAAATTATAAACTTCCCAAGTTTTTGATTCTCCTCCATCATCAGGGGTAAATGTCATAGTTAATTTACCCTTTCCACTTGTAATAATATCAGTTGCTTTATATTGATCACCGAAAGCATGTCTTCCAATACAAATAGGGTTTAACCAGCCTGGGACATATCTCGGTATATTATTTAAGATTATAGGTTCTCTAAAAACAGTTCCGCCAACTATGTTTCTAATAGTTCCATTTGGAGATCGATACATCTTTTTTAGATTGAATTCTCTAACTCTTTCTTCATCAGGAGTTATAGTGGCACACTTTATTGCAACATTATATTTTTTAATGGCATTTGCGGCATCTATTGTTATTTGATCCTCTGAATCATTTCTTGATTCTATACCTAAATCATAATAAATGAGATTTACATCAAGGTAGGGCAAAATTAATTTTTCCTTAATAAATTTCCATATGATTCTGGTCATTTCATCCCCATCTATTTCAACAACTGGATTTAAGACTTTAATCTTTTTCATATGAATATAGATTTAAAAAAGGGAAGTGAATATTATCTTTCTTTGATTCGTGCTTTTTTGCCTCTTAATTCTTTAAAATAATAAATTCTAGATTTTCTAACCTTTCCCTTTTTATTTATTTCAATTTTTTGAATGGAAGGAAGGTTAAGAGGGAAAATTCTCTCTACACCATAAGTCCCCGACATTTTTCTAATCGTAAAAGATTTAGTTAAACCTTGTCCTTTAATTTGAATTACAACACCTTTAAAAAACTGAGTTCTAACTTTTTCTCCTTCACGAATCTCATAATATACCGTAATTGTATCTCCAGCCGAGAATTTGGGAAAATTTTTTTTATTTATAAAAGTTTCCTGTACAGTTGAGATAAGGCTTTCCATTATTGGTTTAAATAAGAGTTAATTTTTGTATTTGTATAAAAATAAATGCGTGCAAATTTAGCACTTATTTTGATTAAAACAATAAACATCATTAGATGTGTGCTAAATTTATTTGTTGTAAATATTAATAAAATTCGTTTTCAAAGCATATCTGGTCTAAATTTCTTAGTTTTTTCTAGGGCTTTTTTTTCTCGCCATGAATTAATTTTTTTTAAATCACCAGATAAAAGGATTTTCGGAACTTTCCAACCTTTATATTTTTCAGGTCTAGTATAGATTGGATAGGAAAGAAGTTGATCTTGAAAGCTATCTGACAGAGCAGATGTTTCATCACCAAGAACTCCTGGAATCAATCTGATAATACTGTCACATAGAATACATGCCGCAAGCTCACCGCCAGACAAAACAAAGTCACCAATTGATATTTCTTTTGTGACTAAATACTCTCTTACTCTTTGATCTATCCCCTTATAGTGACCGCAAATTATTATAATATTTTTATTTAATGATAATTTATTGGAGACCTTTTGGGTAAGTTTTTCTCCTTGAGGAGTTAAATAAATAATTTCATCATAGTTAATTTTATTTTTTAAAAAACTTATACATCTATCAATAGGTTCAATTTTAATCACCATACCAGAGCCACCGCCATACTGATAATCATCAACTTGCTTGTTTTTATTTTCAGTATAATCTCGTAAATTATGAAAGTTAATTTCTACCAAATTAGAAACAATTGCTCTTTTTAATATTGAGTCTTCAAATGGACTTGATAATAGTTCAGGGAAAAGTGTTATTATGTCGATACGCATATTAAATATTTTTTAAATGCAGATTTACCTGTATTATTCAAATAATATTCTTTCTTTTTGACCATTAGTGTCCAAGAAAAGGATACTTGAAATCGATCTTATAGGAATCTTCTCAATTTGACCAACTTCATGAATTTTTTCATCATTTATCTCTAAAATGATGTAACCTTCTTTTATTCCAAGGTTATAAAGTCTTCTATTTTCAATTCTCGATATAACTACACCATGATTTATATTGAAATCGATAAATTTATCCCTATCATCATCAATTTTATTTCTCAACTCCATACCAAGAAACAAGGTTCTATTAGTTTTTCTTAAAGTTACTGTAGCGTTGTATTCTTTTGAATCACGAATATAAACTACTGTTACTTTATCTCCTGGTCTTTTTGAGGAAAGGTAACCAGTAAGGTCAGAAAACCTGTTGATCTTGACATTATCTATTTGTTTTATAATATCTCCTTGAATTAAACCTGCTCTATCAGCCCCTAAATTTTCTTCTGTAGAGTTAATATAAAAACCCTCTGTTTCATTGGTGCCATATCTTTTAGCAAGTTCGTCATTTAAGGCATTTCCAGCAACACCAAGTAATCCCTTTTGAACATCTCCAAATTCTAAAATATCTTCAAATACTTTTCTTACAATGTTACTTGGCACTGCAAATGCATACCCTACAAATCCTCCAGAAATAGATTGTATAGCTGTGTTTATTCCTATTAACTCACCATAAGTATTTACAAGCGCACCTCCACTGTTTCCCATGTTAACAGCCGCATCAGTTTGAATAAAGGATTGATTTTTTTGATCATAATCGCTTAGGTCTCTTGATTTTGCACTTATAATTCCAGCTGTTACAGTTGAGTTTAGATTGAAAGGATTTCCAACAGCCAAAACCCATTCGCCAATTCTTGAATTATCTGAGTCTCCAAAAGGAATGTAAGGAAATGGATTACCAGCATTGATTTTGAGAACTGCTAGATCAGTATTTTGATCTACCCCAACTAGAGTAGCTTTATAGCTTTTATTTTTGTTTGTTGTAACTTCAATTTGATTCGCATCCTCAACAACATGAAAGTTAGTTATGATATAGCCGTCAGGGGATACAATTACTCCAGAGCCTGTTCCAATTTTTTCTCTATCTGAATCAGTTCCATAAAAATTTCTATATAACCATGAGTATTGATCGTCTTCAGTGCTAGTATTTTTGACATGAACAACGGCATTAATAGTTTTTTCTGCTGCATTTGTAAAATCAGTTTTTTGTAATTCACTATCACCAATGTTATATGAATAGGAGGTTGGTATTAGCTTAGGTTTTTCATCTGTATTTCTTTTTTCATTTATTTGAAAATAATTAATGAAAATAAAAAGTGATAAAAAAGAACTTATTAGAGAAACAAGGAGGAAATTAATAATAGATTTCATAGTTAAATTATAAATGTTGACTAAATTAATCATTCTATTTTTTTCTTCATTTCTTTTAACTACTATTTAACAGCTATATTTGGGATTATATTTGTTTAAATTTGCTGAAAAATGGAATTTAAATTTCAAAAATATCATGGGACAGGAAATGATTTTATTTTAATTAATGATGAATCTGAAAAGTTTCCTATTGACAATTCAGACAGGATTAGATCTTTGTGTGATAGAAAGTTTGGGATTGGAGCTGATGGTTTAATTGTAATAAGAAATCATGATAGGTTTGATTTTGAGATGTTTTACTTTAATTCTGATGGCAAGCAGGGGTCTTTATGTGGAAATGGCAGTAGATGCGCCCTAGCATTTGGAGTTGAAAATGGCCTCATAAAAAATGAAGTCGTTTTTAAGGCAATAGATGGAGTTCATAAAGCAAAAGCTAATTCAAATAATATTTTCTCCCTTTCTATCAAAAATGTCAAGACAATTGAGCATGATGACAACGCTCTATTTTTAGATACTGGATCCCCACATTATGTTGAATTAGTAGAAAGTCTTGATGACATCAACGTTAGAGCCAAGGGATCTTTAATAAGGAACGGTGATAGATATAAAAAAGAAGGTGTAAATGTTAACTTTATTGAAATCATAGGACCAGATCATATTAAGATAAGAACTTATGAAAGAGGAGTGGAGGACGAGACTTTGTCATGTGGCACAGGCGCTGTCGCATCCTCAATTGCAATTCATTTTTTGCAGCTAACTAAATTTAATAAACTAAAAGTTGAAACACTTGGAGGAATCCTCGAAGTTGAATTTAAATTTACTCCAGGTATTTATAAAGATATATACTTAAAAGGTCCTGCAAAAAAAATTTTTTCAGGTGAAATTAAATGGTAAATAATAATAACAAAAATATAACTTTAAGAGCTCTAGAACCAAGTGATATTGATTTCCTTTTTGACATTGAAAATGATATAAATCTATGGAAATACTCAAATAGATCTACTCCCTATTCTAGACATTTGTTATTGGACTATATTAAAAATTCTTCTAAAGATATTTTTGAGTCTCGGCAAATTAAATTTGCAATATCTGATTCTAAAAATACCCCCTTAGGATTTATTGATTTATATGATTTTGAACCTATGCATCGAAGAGCAGCAATTGGATTAGTTGTTGATTATTCAAATCGATCTATAGGTATTGGCAGTATATCTCTCGATTTAATTGAACTTTACGCTAAAAATCAACTGTTCCTCAATCAATTATATGCTAATATTGCTTCTGAAAATAAACACAGTATAGACTTGTTCAAAAAACATAAATTTATCGAAACTGGAAAAAAAACCCAATGGAACTTTTATGATGGAAATTACCACGATGAATATATTTTTCAAAAAATAATATGAGTAAGAAAATATTTTTTGCCACTATACTTTTTTTTGGCTTGGGCTTTGGATTACTTGGTTTTTTTTATGTGCAAAAAATTTTTTTTTGGGATAATACAAAATTCGATGAAAAATCTTTGACCTTATACATAAAGAGAACAGATAACTTTTCAGATTTAACAATAAAATTAAAACCCTACCTGAAAAATGCTGAACATTTTGTTTTAGCTGCAAAGAAGAAAGGTTATAGTGAAAGAGTTAGGTCAGGGAAATATATAATTGATAAGGGCATAGGTAATAATGAAATAATTAACATCCTTAGGTCTAAACCTTTAACTGTCAATGTGACTTTTAATAATCAGGATATTATTGAAAATCTTGCAAAAAGAATTTCTGACCAGATTGAACCAGATAGCATCCAACTAATTAAATCATTTTTTAATTCATCATTTCTCGAAAAAAATAATTTAAATAAAGAAGATCTAATATCTATTTTTATCCCAAACAGTTATGATTTATATTGGAACTCAACTGCTGATGAATTTAGAGATAGAATGTTATCAGAATCAAAAAAATTTTGGAACCGATCAAGAATCGAGAAAGCTAAGAAACTAAAACTTACACCTAAAGAGGTTATTATATTAGCTTCTATAGTTGATAAAGAAACTAATAATAAAAATGAGCTTGTAAAAATTGCAGGTGTTTATATAAATAGACTTTCGAAGAACATGAAATTACAAGCCGATCCTACAGTTATATATTCAATAAAAAAAGCTAGCACTAATTACGACACTTTAATTAGAAGGCTTTACTATAGAGATTTAAAATTTAATTCTCTTTACAACACCTATCTATTCAAGGGGTTACCGCCTGGGCCCATTGGCATGCCTGATATATCTTCGATTGATGCAGTTCTTAATTATAATGGACATGAATATTTATTTTTTGTAGTTGATCCTTATAGTAAAGGAGGACATAATTTTTCAAAAAGTCTAAGAGAGCACAATCGCAAGAAAAAAATTTATATTGATTGGTTAAAAAGAAATAAAATATATCGCTAAAATTATTTCAAATTAGAAGATGTGTTTATAAAAAAGATTCCTTTTACTTATTAGTTTTTTTAATTAAGCAATTCTCTTTTTATTTGATCACATGCTTTGTTTAATAGTTCAAATACATTTTTAAAGTCAAATAGTTCTCCATAATAAGGATCAGGAACATTTTGATTTTTTAATATTAATTTTACTTTTAACATCTCCTCTTTTGAATTACATTTTGAAATCAAATCGCTATAGTTTTGACTATCCATAGCATAAATTATATCAAATCTTTTAAAATCATTTGATTTAAATGCTCTTGCTCTTTGAATGCTAATATCTATGCCATTATTCTTTGCGACCTCTATACTTCTTTTATCTGGAGGGCTTCCAATGTGGTAAGAAGCAGTTCCAGCTGAATCAATAAAAAAATCTCTTTCAGGAAGTTTGCTTCTTAATATACCTTCAGCCAATGGTGATCTACATATATTTCCAAGACAGACCATCAAAATAGATTTTTTCAATACAATAATTCTATAGGGATAATTTTTGATTTAAGTCCTCAACATATTTTCTAAACTGCTTATCAGTGAAGCTTAAATTATCTACCGTTTTACATGCATGTAAGACAGTAGCATGATCTCTTTTTCCAATTTGACTTCCTATACTTGCAAGAGATGCTTTAGTATATTTTTTTGCAAAGTACATGGCAAGTTGCCTCGCTTGGACTATGTGTCTTTTTCTAGTCTTAGATTGAAGTGTTGATATTTCCATTTGAAAGTATTCAGATACAACTTTTTGGATATACTCTATAGAGACTTCTCTTTTAGTGTTTTTAACAAATTGATTTATAATTTCTTTTGCCAGGTCAACATTAATTTCCACTTTATTAAATGAAGACTGAGCAATTAATGATATTATAGCTCCTTCAAGTTCTCTTATATTGGTTTTAATATTTTTAGCGACATATGCTATTATATCATCATGGATAGAAACACCATCTCGATATAGTTTGTTCTTTAAAATTGAGACTCGAGTTTCAAAATCTGGGGTTTGTAACTCAGCAGAAAGTCCCCATTTAAATCTTGAAAGGAGACGTTGTTCAATATCTTGCATATCGACAGGGGCCTTATCTGAAGTTAAAATTACTTGTTTGCCATTTTGATGTAAGTGATTAAAAATATGAAAGAAAACATCTTGAGTTCCAGATTTTCCAGATAAGAATTGAACATCATCAACTATTAAAACATCAATCACTTGATAAAAGTGAATAAAATCATTTCGGTTATTTTTCTTTACTGACTCAATATATTGTTGCGTAAATTTTTCAGCAGATATGTATAATACTGTTGTGTCAGGATACCTGTCTTTAATGTCTACCCCGATTGCATGAGCTAAATGTGTTTTTCCTAATCCAACGCCACCGAAAATCATCAGGGGGTTAAATGATGTTCCGCCTGGTTTACTTGAAACAGCGATGCCCGCAGATCTAGCTAGTCGATTAGAGTCACCCTCCAAAAAATTATCAAAACTATAATTCGGATTTAACTGTGATTCAATATGAAGGTTTCTTATACCGGGAATAATAAAAGGATTTTTTAGTTGACCGTCATTACTTTCAAGTGGCGCATCTACATTCTGTACTTTTAGACTTGATCTGTTAGCACTTGGTATTTTTTCAGTGAAAGGAATTTTATTGCCAAATGAATTTTCCATTTTAATAATGTAGATCAATCGGGCATCCTTACCCAATTCTTTTATAAGAGCTGTCTTCAAAATTTTAACATAATGTTCCTCAAGCCACTCATAGAAAAATTTACTCGGCACTTGAATACTTAATGAATTATCAGAAAGCTTTTTAGGAACTATGGGTTCAAACCAAGTTTTATACGCCTGTGATTGAATATTATCTTTAATGAAAGCTAAACAATTTTCCCAAACTTGATTTACATTAGCTTCCATTAAATACTTAAAAACTTGATTTTTATGACATTAGAAATTTACCTTGATATTTAAATAAATATCAATACAATAATAACTATAAAAAAAATAAAAAAAAGTTTATTTAGTGTTGAATTTTAATTTTTTTTTTTTGATATTATCGTGGTTGAATTTTGTCGATTTTTTTTAAAGTGGAATTTAAGACAAATAAATTTAAAGTGCGTTATTATGAAACTGATCAAATGGGGTTTGTTCATCACAGTAACTATCTTAAATATTTTGAGAAAGCAAGAATCGATTGGTTAGATTCTATTGGATTATCATATTCAGATATAGAAAAGAGCGGTATTATTTTACCAGTAGTTAATGCAAGTATTAAATTTATTTACCCTGCATTTTTTGGAGACACTTTAGAAATCAAATTAACTATTAATTCAGCACCCACAGCAAAAATAGATTTTAATTATTTCGTTTTTAATCAAGATAAAAAAACAATTACAACAGGTAAAACTAGAATTGCATTTTTAGATTCCGATTCAAGAAAACCGATTAGATGTCCAAGAGAAATATCTGAAAAAATTTCAAATATTTAAAACCCTAATCAATGTATCTCCTTCAATTCTAGTTTTATTACTTTCTTTTATTTTAATTTTTGGAGCTCTTATTCCTTTTTTAATTTGATTATTAGTTTTAAAAACTAATGCTTCATCCCAAATTTTTTGAACAATAAAAAAAGAAATAGTTTTTGCACCCCCTTCAATTAGAACTGATTGAATTTTTTTCTTATGAAGGAAGGAAAGAATTTCATTTATCGGGTCAATAAAATTTAGACAGTTATTTTCTGAAATGTTTGAACCGTTCTTTTTTTTCAAGATATATGTTTCTGCGGGAGTATTTTCTATATTAGAATTTTTTAACATTCGATTATTTGGATCAATAATTATTCTTTTTGGGTTTTTACCCGACCAAAGTCTTGTAGTTAATTTTGGATTATCATCAATAGCTGTTTGAACTCCTATTAAAATAGAATCTTCTTCGCTTCTTAATTTATGAACAATTTGTTTTGAATAAGAATTAGTTAACCAAAATGGGCTCTTTACTTTTGGCGCAATAAATCCATCTTTGCTTTCAGCCCATTTTAAGATTATATAAGGACGTTTTTTCTTATGAAAAGTAAAAAAACGTTTGTTTAGTTCTAGGCACTTTTTTTTAAGAACACCTACTTTAACATTACAATTTGCTTCCCTAAGTTTTTTAATTCCCTCACCGTTAACTTTATTATTTGGATCTTCAGAACCGATGACTACCCTTGGAATTTTCATTTTTATAATCAAATCAACACAAGGACTTGTCTTGCCATAATGGCTGCAGGGTTCTAAATTTACATAGAGTACACTTTTTTTTAAAATATTTTTATCTATTAGCATTCCAATAGCTTCTGATTCCGCATGCTTTTCACCACTCTTTTTATGCCATCCTTCAGAAATAATAATATTTTTGTGAACTATAACACATCCTACCAATGGATTTGGATATGTATTTCCAAGCCCCTTTTTAGCTAATTCCAAGCATCTGCTCATAAAATAAGCATCACTATTAATAATTCGCTGGTAAGATTTCATATAAAATTTGTTTAGATTAATTCAAGGAGTAAATTTATATTAATTTTTTAGTAATATTTGAAAATAAGAGAAGTTATAAAGCCTGACAATCCTCATTTAGCTATTATTATAAGAGGGGTTTTAAAAGAAATGAAAGTTCCCACAAAGGGAACTGCATATGCTGACAAGGAACTTAATAATATGTATCAAGCATATAGTGTTCCCAGAAGTAAATACTTTGTTGTTGAATTTGGTGATCAGATTTTAGGAGGTGCAGGAATAATGCCGTTAAATAGAGAGGCCGAAAATATTTGTGAACTTCAAAAGATGTATTTGCATCCCAAAGCCAGAGGAAAAGGTGTTGGATCTAATTTACTAAAACTATGTTTGTCTTTTGCCAGGGAAAATAATTTCTCCCTCTGTTATTTAGAAACTATGCCATATATGCTTGATGCTCAAGAATTATATAGGAAAAATGGTTTTGTCTATATTAATAAACCCATGGGAGATACTGGTCATTATTCCTGTTCCGTATGGATGACAAAAGAATTATGATTTCATTAGAGCAGTATAGGGCTAATTTTAACAAAGGTTTAAAATCTTTATATGATAATAGAGAAATAGAAAATATACTCAAACTTATTGTAAAAGCATACTTTGGATGGGATTCTACCTTTTTTGCATTAAATAAACATAGACTACTTAATGAAAATGAATACAATAAGCTTAAAATTGCACTTAACATATTAGAAAGAGGGAAGCCAGTTCAATATTTATTAAATGAGAGTGAATTTATGGGTAATGTATTTTATGTGAATCAATCTGTTTTAATACCTAGACCTGAAACAGAAGAACTTGTTGATTTAATTCTAACTGAGAATTCCCCTACTAAAAATAACCCATTAAAAGTTTTAGATATTGGAACTGGAAGCGGTTGTATTGCAATATCAATAGCTAAGTTTAACCCCTATTTCCAAGTTGATGCGATCGATTTGTCTTCACAAGCTTTATCTGCAGCTAAAATAAATTCAAAACTAATGGGTGTTAAAATAAATTTAAAAAAAGCAGATATTCTTAAACTCAAAAAATTTAATGAATACTATGATATTATAGTTTCAAATCCACCCTATATAGAATTAAATGAAAAGAATAGAATGAGTAAAAACGTAGTCGATCATGAACCTCATGAAGCAATTTTTGTAACTTATCACGATCCATTAATATATTATAAGAAAATTATTCGTTTAGCTCAACAGATGAAAAAAAATAACAGTAAAATTTATTTTGAAATAAATCCAAAATTTTGTGGTGATCTCAAGAAATATTTTTTAACAACTTCTTTTAATGATGTTGTGGTTCAATGTGATATTTTTGGAAAAGAAAGAATGATTAAAGCAACAAATAAACATAATGAATGAATTAGAGAAAAAAATAAATAAGTTGCGGCATGATATTCATGATCATAATCACAATTACTATATTCTAGATAATCCTACAATAAGTGATTATGATTTTGATCAAAAGTTGCAAGAGTTAATTAATCTAGAATCGCTACACCCAGAATTTTATGATTCTAATTCACCATCTCAGAGAATTGGCGGAGGTATTACAAAATTATTTAACACAATATCCCACAAGTTTCCTATGTATTCACTTGATAACACATATTCAAAAGAAGAAATTGAAAAATGGGCGAGTAGATTACAAAAATCATTATTGAATAAAAGTTTTTCTTACACATGTGAACTTAAATACGATGGCGCATCTGTTAATTTAACATACCAGAATGGAAATTTTATTTCCGGAGTGACAAGAGGAGATGGTAATCAAGGTGATGATATAACTTTAAATCTTAAAACAATACCCTCTATTCCTCTCATTTTAAGAGGAGATTTTCCTGATTATTTTGAAGTTAGAGCAGAAGTTATTTTGCCAATTGATGGCTTTGAAAAATTAAATAAAGAAAGAATTGAAAAGGGACAATCTGCCTTTATGAATCCTAGAAACACTGCATCTGGATCATTAAAACTTCAGGACAGTAGCATCGTATCTAGACGTCCTTTAGAGTGTTTTGTTTATTCTATAGTTGGTAAAGAATTGAATATAATTTCTCAATATGAATCATTAAAAAAAATGAGGTCATGGGGTTTTAAGGTGCCCAATACTTCAATGATCTCTAATAGTTTGTCAGATGTATTTAATTATATAGATAAATGGAATAAAGATAGATTTAACTTGCCCTATGAAATTGATGGTATTGTAATTAAAGTAAATGATTTTGACCATCAAGATAGTCTTGGATATACAGCAAAGGCACCAAGATGGGCAGTAGCCTATAAGTTTAATTCAGAAAAAATTAAAACAAAATTATTATCTGTAGAATATCAAATTGGCCGAACAGGAGCAATTACACCAGTAGCCAATTTAAAACCTGTTTTACTTTCTGGGACTACAGTAAAAAGAGCCTCATTGCACAATTCTGATCAAATTGAAAAGTTGTCACTGAGACAGGGAGATATGGTGTTTATAGAAAAAGGAGGAGAAATAATTCCAAAGATTGTTTCCGTAGATAAAAACAGCAGAGGTAATGAAGAAAATAAGATTGTTTTTATTTCTGAATGTCCTAATTGTAAAACTAGTTTAGTTAGAATTAAAGGTGAAGCACAACATTATTGCCCAAACCAGAATTATTGTGACCCTCAAAATATTGGTAGAATTCAGCATTTTGCATCTAGAAAAGCAATGAACATTGATGGTCTAGGTAATGAAAGAATAGCCTTATTTTATAGGCAAGGCGTGATAAGGAACATAGCTGACCTATACACGATTTCCCCAGAATCCCTTCACCAACTAGAAGGGATGGGGGACAAGTCAATTGAAAAATTAATTGACTCAATTGAATCATCAAAAAATAGATTATTTCACAAAGTCCTTTTTGGACTAGGAATAAGACATGTTGGTGAAACTGTAGCAATAAAACTAGCCAATGCTTTCAAGTCAATTGATGAATTGATTAATTCAGACATTGAATCTCTTTTGTCAGTAAATGAGATTGGTGAAAAAATCGCTGAAAGTATTTTAAACTATTTTCAAGATTCAACGAATATAAGTATTGTAAAAAAATTAAAAAATGCTGGATTAATATTTTCAATTCAAGAGAAAAAGGAACCACCTCCGAATAGTTTAAGTGATAAAAAAATTCTAGTTACTGGGACATTTGAGTCTAGCCGAGAGGAGCTTAAAGATAAAATTTTACATTTAGGAGGAACTGTTTCTTCATCAATATCAAAAAATGTAGATTTAATTATTTCTGGAGAAAATCCTGGTCCAATTAAAATTGAAAAGGCTAATGAATTAGGGCTTAAAATTATAAGTGAAAAAGATTTTTATAAAATGATTCAGACTTAAGATGTATTTTTAATTTTAAAAACTAAGCACGAATGAATTTTTTAAAAAATCAATTTCTTTTAAGAGCTTACAGGAAGGAAATTTCTTTTAAATCAGTTAAAAGGAAAAAAAAGTTCAATAAAAAGATCTCAAGTATTGGAGTAATTCTAGACGGTAGCGTTTTTGTCCCCGAGGATCTTTTCATTAATTTGGCTTTAACATTTGGATTGTCAAAATCGAAGGTTTTTGTTTTAACGTATTCAGATGTGAAATTAAAAGAGGAGTTAATTTATTCAGATAGACAATTTTCTTCCTCAGACATAAATTTTTTTGGAAAATTTAACAACATCCTTAATAAGTTTTGTTCTAGGAGATATGACGTATTGATTAACTATTATGACAGAAATTTTTTACCTATGAAGCTTCTTAGCCTTAGATCTCAAAGTAAAATTAATGTTGGTTTTCCAAATGTTGATCATCGACTAAATGATTTAATTTTAAACATTGATATTACAGATAGCTTATTATTTTTGTCAGAAGTTGAGAAATATTTAAAACTAATATATAGTGGATTTAAAGAATAAAATCAGTGGTCATGGAGTAGCAATGATAACTCCATTTGACAATAATCTTAAAGTAGATTTTGATTCAATTTCTAATATAACTAATAATTTAATAAACAATGGAGTCGATTTTTTAGTTGTCTTGGGTACAACTTCAGAGTCTTCAACTTTAAAAAAAGAAGAAAAGACAGAGATAATGAAGCATATAGTTTCTGTCAATTCTAACAGGGTGCCTCTTGTGATTGGTCTTGCAAGTAATTCTACTGAAACGCTTTTAGAGGATTTAGAGTATTATGATTTGAATTCTTTTGATGCATTATTGTCAGTTACTCCATACTATAATAAACCTAACCAAACAGGTTTATACTATCATTATAAGCATGTAGCTATTAACTCACCTTTACCTTTGATTCTATACAATGTTCCTCATAGAACAGGTGTTAATATTTTGCCTAAGACTGTTTGTAAATTAGCGGAAAATTTTGACAATATAATTGGAATAAAAGACGCTTCTAATGATATTAACCAATCGAAGGAACTTTTAAAATTATGTCCAAATGACTTTATTGTTTTTTCTGGAGATGATCAACTTTCAGTCCCGATGATTAGTTTGGGAGCTAAGGGTTGGATTTCAGTTATTGGAAACGCTATGCCTAAAAAATGTTCGGAAATGCTAAGTTTAGCAATGAAGGAAGATATTAAAAGCGCGACTATATATCAGAATCAGATTTCAAATCTGATACAAATGATTTTTTCTGAGGGAAATCCTACTGGTATTAAGGCACTTATGAATATTTTGGAACTTTGTCAAAACACATTAAGATTGCCATTAGTTCCAGCAAGTAATGAACTCATTAAAAAACTGAAAGGCGAAGTTGTTCTAAACAAAGATCTCTTCTAGGTTCTATCTTTTTTAATCATTAAATATTTACTAATTTCGGCACATGAAAAGCCTTAATTTTAAATTTGTTACTTTTTTATTGATCTTTCTTTTTTCTTGTAATGAATATCAAAACCTTTTGAAAAGTGACAATAATTCTGAAAAGTTTAGAGAAGCAGAAAATTTCTATAATTCTGGAGATTTTAAAAGGGCTAATAGGTTATTTGAAGACGTTCTTCCCTTTTACAGGGGAAAACCTCAAGCAGAAAGGCTAATTTTTTTCCATGCAAATTCTTATTACAATCTTAAAATGTACTATCTGTCAGCTGCTCAGTTTGAAAATTTTATAAAATCTTATCCAAAAAGTGAAAAACTTGAAGAAGCTATTTTTATGACTGCGAAATGTTACTATATGCTTTCTCCTGCACATAGTCTTGATCAAAAGGACACAAATACTGCAATTGAGAAGCTACAAATTTTTATAAATAATTACCCTAGTTCAATATATGTTCAAGAAGCAAATAATCTTATTTCCGAGCTTCAAGAAAAGCTTGAGAAAAAAGAATTTGAAATATCTAAGCAGTATTATACCATAAGAGATTATAAAGCAGCAATAAGGTCTGTAGATAATTTTATTGGTGAATTTGCTGGAACTAAATACAGAGAAGAAGCTATGTATTATAAATTTCTTTCTTCATATGAAATTGCTATTAATAGCATTCAATCTAAAAAAATAGAAAGGCTTATGGAACTTAAGCAATTACATTCTTCGATAATCAAATATTATCCGGAAACTATATTTCTTGAGCAACTTTCATCAATAATGCTGATTGTGGAAGAAGAAATTAATACTTTTGCACAAATAAATTAATATTAAGATGACTAAGTACAGAAAATCCAAAGCCCCAGCTTCTACTATTACTTATAGGAGAGATAAAATTGAAGAAGCAACTGATAATATATATAAGGCCATATCTTTGATTGCTAAAAGATCTAATCAAGTAAATTTAGAGATAAGAAAGGAATTGCATGAAAAGTTAGATGAGTTTGCTACAAATAATGATAGTCTAGAAGAAGTTTTTGAAAACAAGGAACAAATTGAAGTTTCAAAGTTTTATGAAAGACTTCCTAAATCATATGCAATAGCTATTGAAGAATGGTTAGAAGATAAAATTTATCACAGAAACACTGAAGAACCGAACTCTTAAATCATGAGTTTTTTATCGGGTAAAAATGTAATACTTGGTATTAGTGGTGGAATAGCCGCCTATAAATCACCTTTGATAGTTCGTTTACTAAAGAAAAGAAATTGCAATGTTAGGGTTGTAATGACTCCTTCAGCAAAAGATTTTGTTAGTCCACTTACTCTCTCAACTCTATCTGAAAATGACGTGCTTTCAACTTTTACTTCTGATGATGAAAATAATAAAAAGTGGAATAATCATGTGTCTGTTGCTAAATGGGCTGATTTATTTATAATTGCACCCGCTACATCTAACACAATTTCTTCAATGGTATCAGCTAAGTGTGATAATTTGTTAATTGCCACTTACTTATCATGCACGGTGGATGTTTATATCGCACCATCTATGGATCTTGATATGTATGAGAATGCTGCAAATCAGAATAATATTGATACTCTTATTAAATTAGGGAAAAAAGTTTTGCCTGTTGGTATTGGGTATCTTGCAAGTGGGCTTGAGGGTAAAGGGAGAATGTTAGAAGCTGAAGAAATAATTCAATATATTGAAAATGATTTATCTAAGAATTTGCCATTGTATGGTAAAAAAGTTTTGATAACTGCTGGTCCAACATATGAATCAATTGATCCTATTAGATTTATTGGAAATAGGAGTAGTGGTAAAATGGGATTTGAATTGGCAAAGCGTGCTGCAGAACTTGGCTCACATGTTTTTCTTTTTTCTGGTCCTACTTCTCTTGATATTAATAATTCTTCTATTGAAATCATTAGAGTTAATAATTCTGATGAAATGTTAGAAAAAGTTATGACGAGATATGACAAAATGGATATTGTGATTTCGGCTGCAGCTATTTCTGATTTTAAGTCAAAAAAAGTTCTATCTAATAAGATTAAGAGAAAAGAAAAGTCCATCAATTTGGAATTTGTTCCGACAAAAGACATACTTGAGCATATGGGGAAAAGAAAAAAAAATCAGTTTTTACTTGGTTTTGCTCTTGAAACTGAGAATGAAATTGAAAATTCTCTTTTAAAATTAAAAAATAAGAATCTTGATGCAATTGTTTTAAATTTATTTAATAACGATAATCTTGTATTTGGAAGTGAAGACAACAAGGTAACTTATATAAGGTCAAAAAATGATATAACTCATTTCAGCATGAAATCAAAGCGTTTAGTTGCTGTAGACATATTTAATCAAATATTATCTGAATATGCGTAATTTACTTTTATTACTTTTTTTTGTCATTAATTTTAATATATTTTCTCAGGAACTAAATTGTCAAGTTATTATAAATTCTGATCTTGTTGATCAGACAAATCAAAAAATTTTTAAGACTCTTGAAGTCTCTTTAAGAGAATTTGTTAATAGTAATTCATGGACTGATACAGATTTTCTTAGCAATGAGAGAATAACTTGTAGTTTTATTTTAAATCTCACAAATTATAATGCAGACCTATTTGAAGGAACTCTCCAAATTTTATCGCAAAGACCAATTTTTATGTCAGATTATGATAGTCCAATTATTAATTTTTTAGATAAAGATATTAAGTTTAAGTACGAAGAATATCAGCCCTTATTCTACAGCAGTGAAGCATTTGAATCAAATTTGACCTCAATTTTTAGTTTTTATATTTATTTGATTTTAGGACTTGATGCAGACACCTATTCTTTATTTGGAGGTCAAGCATATATCGAACAAGCCCAAAAAATAGTTAATTTATCTCAGCAAGGTGGAAAAGGGTGGAATCAAAATGAATCAAATAGAAATAGATTTTGGCTAATTGATGCTATTGGATCAAATTCATATAAAGAATATCGGCAAACCCTTTACAATTATCATCGGAAGGGAATGGATTTTTTAACTGACGATCCATTAAACGCAAAGAAAGAAGTTATGCTTTCATTTACTCTTCTTGAGAAGCTTTATGTCAGAAGACCAAATGCGCTACCTCTTCAGATTTTTTTTGACGCTAAATCTCAGGAAATTGTTGACATTTTTTCTTCTGGACCAAAAGTGGATTTTGAAAATACATTTATTCTCTTAAACAAAGTAGCTCCTTTTTTTGCTCCAAAATGGAAGCAAATTAACTATTAGCATATATTTGAACTATATAATAAAAAAATAATTAAAATTTGATCACAAGTTTAAGTGTCAAGAATTATGCTTTAATAGAAAACTTACAAGTTAAGTTTTCAAATGGCATGACATGTATAACTGGAGAAACCGGGGCTGGAAAATCTATTCTTTTAGGCGCAATGAATCTTATTTTAGGTAAAAGAGCAGATTTAAAATTGCTTAAAGATTCCAAAAAAAAATGTATTGTAGAGGCAATTTTTAATATTAAAAGTTATGATCTTCAAAATTTTTTTTTAAAAAATAGTCTTGATTATGAAAATGATACTATTGTAAGAAGAGAAATATCATCTATTGGAAAAACAAGAGCTTTTATTAACGACACTCCTGTAAATCTTGACACGCTCAATCTTTTCACTCAACATTTGATTGATATTCATTCACAAAATGAAAATGAAATTATGCTCTCATCTGAATATCAATTATTAGTTCTTGATTTTTTTGCAAAAAATGAAGAGCTTTTGAGAGATTATACAATTAAATTTCTGGAACATAAAACTTTAATTTCTAAGCTTGAGGAAATTGAGCGATCTAAGGAAAAAATATCAGAAAATATTGACTATAAGTCTTTTTTATATAATGAACTTGAAAAAACAGATTTAGCAAGTGATATTCAGGAAAAGATTGAAGAAAGAGTTAATGTTTTATCAAATACAGAAGACTTTAGACTTTTTATCTTAGAGGGAATCCAAATTATTGAAGATGAAAAGATTGGATTATTAAGTCAAATAGGATCGCTAAATTCTCTTTTTAAAAAATTTTCAAATAAAACCTCTAAACTTAACAATCTTTCCTCCAGAATTTTAAGTGTTTCATATGATCTTATGGATATTTTAACTGAATTAAAATCATCTTTTGATGATTTAGAGTCTAATCCTGAAGAATTGAAAGATTTAGAAACAAAATTAGACTTAATCTATTCATTATATAAAAAACACAAAGTTGAAAGTGTAAAAGACCTAATTCTTATCAAGGAAAATCTTTATAAAGAAATAAATAATTTTGAAAATTTTGAGGATAATATAAATGAATTAAGATCATTAATTGAAATAAATGAAACTGAACTAAAGAGATTGTCAACAAGAATACATGAAAACAGAATGAACGCTATGCCTGGTATGCTAAAAGAACTTCAAGTATTAGTTGCTAAGATGGGTATGAAAAACTCAAGGTTTAAAATTAATTTAATAAAAAAAGATAATTTTTTAAAAAATGGAACTGATACAATTGAGTTTATGTTTTCTGCTAATAGAGGATCAGACTTTAAACTTTTAAAAAAAGTAGTTTCAGGGGGTGAGCTTTCTAGAATTATACTTTCAATGAAAAGCATTTTAGCTCGTTATAAAAAACTACCAACAATTATTTTTGACGAAATTGACTCTGGTGTTTCCGGTATTATTTCAAATGGATTAGCTGATGTTATGTATGAAATGTCAAAAAAAATGCAAGTCTTTACAATCACTCATTCTCCTCAAATTGCTTCAAAAGGGAATATCCATATAGGTATATATAAGCAAGATGAAGATAATTCAACAGTTACTAAATTAAGAATCTTGAACAATAGTGAGAGAATTAAAGAAATAGCTTTCATGTTGTCAGGAAAAAAAATAACTAAGTCTGCTTTAGAACATGCGAAACAATTACTCAATTAGCTTTATCTTTACTTTTTAAAAAAAATCAATATGTCCCACAGAATATTAAAAGGAAAAAAGGGAATTATTTTTGGAGCTCTTGATGATTTTTCAATCGCTTGGAAAACCGCGGAAGCAGTAAAACAAGCTGGAGGTGATTTTGTTTTAACAAACGCTCCTGTCGCCCTTAGAATGGGAAAGATAAATGAACTGGCAAAAATAACCGATTCTCAAATTTTTCCTGCCGATGCAACAAATTTGGATGATCTAAATAAGCTTGTTGAATTTACTCTTAACCATTTTAACTCTAAACTTGATTTTGTTCTTCATTCTATTGGTATGTCAATTAATGTTAGAAAAGGAAGACATTATACGGATTTGAATTATGATTGGATGTCTAAAGGCTCTGATGTTTCAGCTGTTTCGTTTCATAAACTTATGCAAACTCTTTACAAAAGTGATGCTATGAATAAATGGGGAAGTATTATTGCGTTATCATATATAGCAGCCCAGAGAATCTTTCCTAATTATAATGATATGGCTGACAATAAAGCACTTTTAGAATCTATAGCTAGAAGTTTTGGTTATTTTTTTGGAAAATCTAAACAAGTTAGAGTTAATACTATTTCTCAATCACCAACAATTACAACTGCTGGTAAAGGAGTTAAGGGGTTTAATGAGTTTTTAAGTTTTTCAGACAAGTTATCTCCCTTAGGGAATGCCTCTTCTGAGGAATGTGCTAATTATATAGTGGCAATGTTTTCAGATTATACAAAAAAAGTTACACTTCAAAATCTCTATAATGATGGTGGATATTCCAGTGTTGGTGTTAGCCAAGAAATTTTAGATATAATGAAAGATGGGACAGAATAGATAGATTTAACTAAAATGTTATGTCGAATCATAAACTCATTTTAAAAAAAATATTTAATAATTTTCCTCAAAAGAGTCAACTTAAATTTATTTTTTTATTTATTTCTATATCATTTTCCCTTTGGATATTTACAAAATTATCTGACAAACAAACTGCCAAAATTTCCTTTCCTGTTGAATTTATAAATACTCCTGATTTAATGATAATTGAAGAAGAAACAGAAAACAATATTACCTTAACATTAACCTCTTCGGGATTTGATCTTATGCTTTATTCTTTTAAAAATGCGATTCAATTAAATCTTTCTTTAGCAACTTATAATAGTGGAAATGGACTAATTGATCTCTCTAAACAAAACTTTCAAATTCAAAAACAATTATTTGAGGGAACAATAATTAATGAAGTCTATCCTCCCGTATTAAATTTTGATTATTCAAAATTGTCGAGAAAAAAAGTTAGAGTCTCTGTGAATGATGATTTGAAGTTCATGTCAGGCTATAATAAATTTTCAGATTGGGATATAGAACCAGATAGCATTTTAGTTTCTGGCCCAATTTCTATTATTGACACCTTAAAGCATATCCCCACAAATGTAATTAATTATGATAATGTGAATTCCGATATAAATGAGTTTGTCGAATTATCCAAAATCCATCCACTTTTAGAGTACAACCGAAAATTTGTTGACATTAATTTATCTATAAAAAAATATACTGAAAAAAATTTATCATCCCCTATTAATATTATTAATCTTCCTGATAGTTTGTCGATAAGGCTTTTTCCACAAACTCTAGAGGTTTCTTTTATAATTCCAATAGAGAGTGCTGAATCCGTTAATTCTAATAACTTTTATTTTTTTTGTGATTATCTAGATTCCGATTTCGGAAATAAAGACATATTGATAATAAAGTTATTAGAAAAACCTGAAATGACAACTAGGGTAAAATGGGAACCAAAATATGTTAATTATTTGATTAGAAAATGAAAGTCATTGGTATTACTGGAGGAATAGGAACCGGAAAGACTAAAGCCTTAAATTTTTTCAAGTCTAAGAACATTCCTTGTTATGAGTCTGACAGAAGAGCTAAAGATTTATTGAATTCTGAGATGGAATTAATTAAGACAATTAAATCTATTTTTGGACAAGACATCTATAATGAATCAGGAATAGACAGAAAAGCATTAGCTAGTATTGTCTTTAATGAGAAAGAATCTCTAAAGATACTTAATGATACAGTTCATCCTTTTGTCAAATCTGATTTTGATAAATTTATAAAAAAACAAAAATCTAAAATAATCTTTTATGAATCTGCAATCATTTTTGAACATGCTATGCAAGAATATTTTGATAAAATTATTCTATTAATATCTCCTTTTAAAGATCGTATAAAACGATTAATTAAAAGAGATGGCCTTTCTCTAGATGAAATTAAAAAAAGAATTTCCAATCAATTTGATGACAAGGATAAAATACCATTGTCGGATTATATTATTAATAATAAATCCTGGAAAGACACTATTTTAGAACTTGAAAAAACATACTTAGAAATTAAAAATTTAGAATAGCTTATCATTTTTTTTAAAATTTGTATTATTAAATTATTTATTTTAAAGAATTAATTCTGTTTTGAAGAAAAATTTTTTCATAATATTAGTTGGTTTAATGTTGTCATCTCTTGTGGCGATAATTTTAGTTCAAGTTTATTGGACCTATTCGGCTTGGAAAGATAAGGAAGAGGAATTCTCCCTGTCAGTAGTCCAATCTTTGAAGATAGTCTCATCTCAGATACAAGACAGAGAAATTAGTGATTACATCAATGCTTTTGAAAGATTAATTGATTCCGTTGGAACTCCAGATGAGTCAAATTATACTGATGTTTTTCTTTTCATGGATGAGAATATTAGCAGTAATTTGACATCTTTTTATGCTTATGGCATTCTAGAGGAAGATTATAACATAAACTTATCAGAAATTAATTTAAATATTGAAAATGAAGAGAATATTAAAGATCTTAAGAATGTAAAGACAACTACAATTTTAAATAATGATCAGATTTTTAATCGTGAAAACAGATTTGCTTCTTCCATAAATAAATTAAAATCTGTTGAAAGGATAAATATTTTTGATCAAGCTAAGTATCGTTCAGCTTTTTTAGATTATTCATCTACCATTCCTATTCATAGAAGAGTTGGTTCTATTGAGTTAAAAGCTCTACTAGAAGCAGAATTGAGAACAAAGAACATCAACACTGAATTTGAGTTCGGCATATATAACAATGGTTTAGCAACTAAAATAAAATCTAATAGTTATATTGAATCACTGTCAGGGCCATCCTATGAAACACCTATTTTTGTTGATGATGAAGGTGAAAGTCCCTATACTTTAGTAGTCTCATTTCCTGAAAGAGATAGATATGTTTTTTCTTCAATTATAAGTGTTGCTGGACTTTCAATACTCTTAACATTATTTGTGTTAATCGTTTCCACAACAGCAATTTATCAAATTATTTATCAAAAAAAGATTTCTGAAATGAAATCAGATTTTATAAACAATATGTCTCATGAGTTTAAAACACCAATAGCCACAATCAATCTGGCATTAGATGCCATAAAAAATCCAAAAACAATAGATAAGGCTTCTAAAGTTAAAGATTATATAAAGGTAATTAAGGAAGAAAACAATCGGATGTTATCTCAAGTTGAAGATATACTCCTCATTTCTCAACTAGAAAAGGGTATTTTGCCAATCAAAATGGAAAGTGTTAATATAGATGAAATAATTAAGAATTCAATTTATCATGTGAAACTAATTTTACAAAACAAAAAGGGAAAAATAGACGTTGATTACAAAGCTTATGAGTCTAATATTTTTGGTAATTTTGACCATTTGACTAATGTTTTTGTTAATATTTTGGATAATTCACTAAAATATTCAGAAAATATTCCAAAAATCAAGATAGGTACAAAAATCATAGGTAATTATCTTCAAATAAATATAGAAGACAATGGTATTGGAATGGATAAATCAACCAAAAGGTTAATTTTTGATAAGTTTTATAGAAAAGAAACGGGTAATATTCATGATGTTAAGGGTCATGGATTAGGTTTAAGTTACGTTAAAAAAATTATAGAACTTCACAAGGGAAAAATTGAATTGATAAGTAAAATTAAAGATGGAACAAAATTTATTATAAAACTACCTTTAACTAAGTGAGAAGCAGTTTAAAAAAAATATTGATAGTTGAAGATGACTATAACTTTGGAAGCATATTAAAAGATTATTTATCTCTTAATAATTACCATGTTGTTCTTGCCTCCAATGGTAAAGATGGATATGAAAAATGTTTTAAGGATAATTTTGATCTCTGTATATTAGATGTCATGATGCCATATAAAGATGGTTTTACTTTAGCTAAAGAAATTAGGGAAAAGAAAGAAAATTTGCCAATTGTTTTTTTGACGGCAAAAACATTAAAGGAAGATATTTTGAGGGGTTTTAAAATTGGTGCAGATGATTATTTGACAAAGCCTTTTGATTCTGAGGTTTTATTGGCTAAAATAAAGGCCATTCTTAAAAGGAAGAATCTAATTGAATTGCCTGAGGTTGAAAAATTTTTATTTGAAATAGGAAAGTTTAATTTTAATTCTAAATTGAGATTATTATCACATGAGTCAAGTGGTACAATAAAGCTGTCTCCAAAAGAGAGTCAATTACTTCGGTTATTAATTTTATACAAAAATGACCTATTGTCCAGAAATGTTGCTCTAAGTAAGATTTGGCGTGATGAAAGCTATTTCACTTCAAGAAGTATGGATGTTTATATAGCAAAACTGAGAAAGATTTTAGAACAGGACAAAAGTATTGAGATTCTAAATGTTCATGGAGAGGGATTCAGACTAATAGTAAATTAGCTAGATTAGTTTCTTGGGTGATGAGATGTAAGAATTTTTTTCAAGTATTTATTATCTAAATGTGTGTATATCTCCGTAGTTGTTATGCTTTCATGTCCCATCATGATTTGAATGACTTTAAGATCAGCTCCATTCTCTAAAAGATGTGTCGCAAAAGAATGTCTAAAAGTATGTGGGCTAATATTTTTTTTGATCCCTGAGATCTTAACTATATTTTTAATTATTAAATAAATCATTTCCCGTGAAATTTTTCCACCCCTTCTATTTAAAAAGAGAATATCTGAAGATTTTGATGACATGTTTAGTTTTGATCGATATTTTTCTAAATATAATTTGATGTATTTTTTGGAATAGTTTCCAAGAGGAACTAGTCTTTCTTTTCTTCCTTTCCCAACTACTTTTATTAAATTTTCGTTATAAAAAATATTTGAAATATTCAAATTAATTAATTCACTAACTCTTAATCCACTTCCATAAAGTGTCTCTAAAATTGCTCTATTTCGGTATCCTATAAAATCACTTAATTTGATTTTTGACATTATTAGTTCAATTTCATTTACATTGAGTACTTCTGGTAGTTTTCTACCTAATTTTGGACTTTCAATTAATTCTACAGGAGATGATTTAATATAGTTTTCAAATACTAAAAAGTTAAAAAAACTCTTCAAGCCCGAAATTCTCCTTGCTTGTGTATACGGACTATTTTGTTTAGATTGTTTGTAGATAAATTCTTGAATAGTCTCTTTAGAGCAATTTTGTGGCCTTTCGTTAATTTCATTTTTTTTTATGAAATGCATCAATTCACTGACATCAATTACATAATTTTTAATAGAGTTCTCAGAGAGACCTCGCTCGATTTTCATGTATTGAATAAAATCTTTAATTATATTTTTCCAGCTCAATTTTAAAAAATGGGATTAATAATTTTTCGTATTTGGTAAAATTAAAAAGGATGATATTAACTCGAGCATTTTTTTAATTAATTTAGCCAAAAAGATATATGAAAATTTCTATTATCAACGGTCCAAATCTTAATTTGTTGGGCACTAGGGAGACAAAAATCTATGGGAGCAAGGGTTTTGAAACTTTTTATGAGGATTTAAAGTCTGAATACCCAAATATTGCATTTAAATATTTTCAATCTAACATTGAAGGTGAAATAATTGATCATCTTCAAAAAGAGGGATTTTCTGCCGATGGAATTTTACTAAATGCGGCAGCATATACTCATACCTCTGTTGGAATAGCTGATGCTATAAAATCTATTGATTCTCCTGTAATAGAAATTCATATTTCAAATGTCTTTTCCAGGGAGGATTATAGACACAAATCATTTATTAGTCCAGTTGCTAAAGGAATTGTAGCAGGTTTTGGATTAGATAGTTATAGATTAGGTGTTGAGAGTATTATTAAATCATTTAAAGATGTATAACTTCTTCATATGCATCAGCAACAGCTTCAAGTAAAGCTTCGCTCATTGTAGGGTGGGGGTGAATTGTTTTTAAAACTTCTTCGCCTGTAGTTTCAAGTTTACGTCCGAGAACTGCTTCGGCGATCATATCTGTTACTCCAAGCCCAATCATATGACACCCAAGCCATTCCCCATATTTTTTATCAAAAATCACCTTTACAAAACCTTCATCGTTTCCACTTGCCTTAGCCTTTCCAGAAGCAGAGAATGGAAATCTCCCTACCCTGATTTCATATCCTTTTTCTTTTGCTTGATTTTCAGTTAATCCAACTGAAGCTATTTCAGGCAAACAATAAGTACAGCCAGGAATATTATTATAATCTATTGGTTCAACATCTTCACCAGCTATTTTTTCAACACAAACTATTCCTTCTGCAGAAGCAACATGGGCTAATGCTTGTCCTTTTGTAATATCTCCAATTGCATAATAACCTGGAATATTTGTTTGATAGAAATCATTTACAATTATTTTGTCTTTATCAACAGCTATTCCAACCTCTTCTAGACCAATCTGTTCTATATTGCTTTTTATTCCAATAGCAGAAAGAAGAACGTCTGCTTTAATTTCATGCTCTTTCTTATTTTTAAGGACTTTAGCAGAAATTCCCTTTGAATTTTTTTCAACTGATATAACCTCTGAGTTTGTAACTACATCAACACCATTTTTTTGAAAACTTTTTTGTAATTGTTTTGATATTTCATGGTCTTCAACAGGTACAATTCTATCTAAATACTCAATTAAAGTTACTTTGCTGCCCATTGAATTATAAAAGTATGCAAACTCAACTCCTATAGCACCAGAGCCAACTATGATAATGCTTTTAGGTTGCTTTTTAAGAGTCATTGCTTCACGGTAGCCAAATATTTTTTTCCCATCTTTTGGGATTGAAGGAATCTCCCTTGAGCGCGCTCCAGTAGCTAAGATTATATTTTTACCTTTAATATCTTGAGTCATTTTCGCGTTTGTTACTTTTACAATTTTATTTGGCATTATTTTTCCAAAACCCTCAATTACGTCAATTTTATTTTTTTTCATTAGAAAATTAACTCCTTTACTCATGTCATTAGCAATATTTCGACTCCTGTTGATCACAGCATTAAAATCTTTATCATATTCTTTAATATTTATTCCATAATCTTTGGAATGTTTTAGGTAATCAAAAACCTGTGCAGATTTAAGCAGCGCTTTCGTTGGAATACATCCCCAGTTAAGGCAGACACCTCCAAGATTTTCTTTTTCTACTAGAGCAGTTTTAAAGCCCAATTGTGAGGCACGTATTGCAGTAACATAGCCACCTGGACCACTACCAATTACAACTATATCATATTCAGTCATAAATAAAAATTAAAAGTATCGCAAATTTAGTAAACTAATAGTTATTCCTCCTTTGAAGGAGATTCTTTTTTAAAAGATAAACTAATTGAATTAATGCAATATCTTTTACCAGTGTTTGTTGGGCCATCATTGAAAACATGTCCCTGATGACTACCACAGTTATGGCATATAACTTCAGTTCTAATCATTCCATGACTGAAATCTATCAATTCTTTAACTGAATCTTCTATTGGTGCATCAAAACTAGGCCAACCACAATTACTTATAAATTTATTTTTACTTTTAAAAAGCTTTTTTCCACATCCAGAACAACTGTAATTACCTTTTTCAAAGTGATTATTGTACTCCCCTGTAAAAGGTTTTTCAGTGCCCTTTTTTCTCAAAACTTGGTATTGTTCAGGTGAGAGAATTTTCTTCCATTCTATTTCTGACTTTTTATTATTCATTTTTAGGCTCAAAATTTAATGCTGCAGAATTAATGCAATGTCTTTTACCGGTAGTGTTTTTTGGCCCGTCATTAAAAAGATGACCTAAATGACCTCCACAGTTTTTACATTTAATTTCAGTCCTAATCATCCCAAGACTATAATCTATACTATATTCTAAAT
>CETH01010049.1_pt1 | contig 43278 bp, 34 predicted proteins | sample 361461 | NCBI WGS metagenome assembly CETH01 (sample SAMEA2622695, study PRJEB7988) | marine metagenome | isolation source: saline water (ENVO:00002010), including
ATGCATTGATTAAACTCGGTTGATTATCAATCATAACTTCTTGTAAGCGTGGCCTAGGATTTCCGGATCGTGGTTGAGTCATCATGGTTTTATAACACCCACCACCAATACCTAACTCTAAGAAAAAAGATAATAAATCTATATTTGATTCATAAGCAGCGAATGTTAAGGGATTTTCAAATTTTAAATCATATATTTCTACTTGATTATCAGCTTTCTTTGAACGTGTTAATTGCTTAATTACAGGCCATGTAGGCTTGCTTAATTTAAGTAATATATGCCCACTTTTAACGACCCCTTCTAAATCATCTGGCTTAAATACTAATTTTCTGGCAGTAAAAATAATGATTTTAATACAGCAACGAATGTTTTTGTAGCAATATCCAAATAGATTTATCCACATTAAGAAGTAGTGTACCATATTCTCAGATACAAAATGAAACAAAAATGTGATGTACTTATTATTGGTCAAGGAATTGCGGGTTCTTGCTTAGCTTATTTTTTATTACAACAAGGTATTGATGTCCAGATTATAGTATCACCAACAAAACCTAATGCTTCAAAAATAGCAGGAGGCTTAATGCAACGAGTTTCAGGTCAATATTTAGCGTTACCTAAACTTGTTCAAGATCATTTTGATGAGGCTGTTTCATTTTATGAATCTCTTAATCTAGATTTTAATTGCTCTATTATTAAACCTCATATTACACATCGTATTTTAGATGACTCTCAGGTTAAAATCTGGGAAAAGAAACGACAGTTAGAAAACTATGCAGGCCTACTAGGCCAACACTTACAACCCATTACGATAGAGAATACTACCACACATCATGGTATAGATATGTATGATACATACTCTGTTAATACATTCCTACTATTAACAATATTAGAAGATTATTTTTGTCAAAAAACTATTTTACATTATGATTGTGTGGCTGAAACAGATCTTAAACTAGCCAATGATTGTGTCCAAATTAAAGATTTCGAAGCTAATTATGTAATTTTCTGTCTTGGTTCTAGCTTAACTGAATGGTCTCTGTTTAATGAATTTCCTATCATTAACTCTAAAGGTAATATTATTTCTATCGAATTAGATCATCCTGAAAATCGTATTCTTCAATATGATAAATGGCTTATTCCTATCACCAACAATTGCTATAAATTTGGATCTACTTATACCATTGATCCTTGTATAAGTCCTACTCAATCTGGCTATCAGGATTTAATATCATCACTTCACTTTTTTGGTTATCAATCATTTAGGCCTATCTCTATTGATTCTGGCCATCGATGTACCTTTTCTGACTATAAACCCAGTATGGGTTTTCTTTATAATAACCCTCGTATCGGTATTTTTAGTGGTTTTAGTTCAAAAGGCTTTATTACGGCACCTTCTTTAGCCAAGCAATGGAGCCTATCATTTCCTAACTTACCTGATCCTAAAATGAGCATTAATCGTTTTATTAATCATTAACCCATTTATTTTTACTTAAATAAAATATAAAAAATGTTTAATTTTTACATTAATTGGGTATAACTATATAAAGATTATAAAAATTTGATTACTAAATTTATAAATTAGTTCTTTACAAGGGGGTCAGTAATGAACGGTTTTATTAGTCATGTAGTGTATTTAGTTATTTATACACTTTTTTTTAATATGATTCTAATTAGCTCTATTTATGCTAGCGCAAATCAATTATCGTTTGATAATCCTTCCGATAATCCTGACAATAAGCAGCCCCTTATTGATCCCAATATTAATTACAATTCTTTTATTAATACAAATATTGATTTGTCACAACCTGTTTCAGTTACATATTTATCTTGGGGGAACCCTCAATTAGACCCGTTTTCTCCAATGGCTCTTGTTAATCAATATACGAATTCAGCAAGTGTGGTTCTTGAATTTTTAACAAAAGTTTTGTTTTACCCTAACCCGTTTCGTTTATTGGATCATACTCAAATTGGTTTTAAAACATCCAAAGATGTACCTGAAAATAGTATGGAAATTCAAATCTATGATATGCGTGGATTGGAAGTCTTCAAGTCAACTATTGCGGAGCCAATCAAAGGAAACGAATATACAAAACTTGCTTTTTCTGAATCAACGTTTGGTAAACCCATTCCTGATATGTCATCTGGTGTTTATATCTTTTTACTGCTTTCTGAGGGTGAGGTCCTTGGAAAAGGAAAATTTGTTATTAAACCATAAAAAATAAGGAGAAACTATGTATTTAATTAATATTATTATCATAACAATTTTAATGCTCTTTAATACGGTATATGGTAGTAACTTTTCTTTAATTTCAGATATAGGTGCTTCAGCACAATCTATTGCGCTTGGTAACATTGAAGGTTCTAGTAGAACAGCTGATGCTATTTTTTCTAATCCAGCTGGTTTATATCAAATTAGAAATTATTCTGTCTCGTTATTTCAAACTACTGTTATGAATGATATTACTTATATTAATGCTTCTTTATGTAAACATACTCGATACGGTAACTTTGGTATTGGTTATTATTCATCTAGTGTTGACAATATTCCGTTTACTTTTGAAGATCCTACTAATAATAATGAATTTATGATTAAAAATATGTACTCTTATAAAAATCAAATTGCTAAATTAGCTTATCAAATGAAAGTTACTCGACGTTTTCATGTTGGATTAAACTACACTAAATATAAAGTTGATTTTCATGATATTTATGCCTCTGGATATGGCTTTGATTTAGGTCTATTAAAAATTTTTAAATACTTTACTCTTTCAACGTTTATACAAAATATTAATCAAGGTAATATTACTTATAAGAGTACTAGTGATGCTAATTATTCTGCGACAGAAAAGGCTCCACTTTCTGTAAGTTCTTCGTTACGTATTGCTATATGGGATCTTATTTTATATCCTCAAATCAAGTTACAGAATAATCATTTTTTACCTTCAGCAGGGATTCAATATCGTCCTAGTTTTTTACCTTTTTTAAAACTTAATTCTGGATTTAGACAATTGTTAGATTATGCTAATCAAAAACATGCTAAAGCATCTTTTGGTGTTGATCTTAAATTATCTTCGCTTAATTTTCATTATGCTTATGAACGTAGTGAATATATTTTACAAGATCATACCTCTTATTTTTCTTTTACCTACAATTTTAGAGTTGGAAACTCTAAGAAACCAGGTATAGCTAGCAAGTCATCATCCGCACTCTTTTTACTTCCGCTAGCTTACGTGTTATCTCTATAAACTAGCCTAAGCCTTAAATTCTTTTTATAATGTGCTCTATGAGCTTAGCACAACCTCTTAGTGATATCGGTAAAACCATGCTGACCTATATTGATACATTACAAACGCATATTTGTGATTCTTTTTTAAGCTTTGAAGATAAGGGTTCTTTTTACAAAGATATCTGGGCACGACCGCATCATACAGGCGGTGGTATTTCTTGTATTTTTGAAGACGGATCTATTTTCGAAAAAGCTGGTATTAATATTTCTTCTATTTCAGGATCCTTTTCTTCCGATAATGAAAAAGCTATGTTTTTAAAGTTATTATCTCAGCTTAACCAAGACGCAATCAATTTAAATGATGCTACTTACTTTGCTACAGGTATTAGTTTAGTATGTCATCCTATCAACCCATTTATTCCTACAACTCATATGAATTATCGCTACTTTGAAATTCAAGCCAAAGATACCCTGTTATGGTGGTTTGGAGGTGGAGCTGATCTTACTCCTTATTTTTTAGATAAAAACTTAATTTCTAATTTTCATACTTGCTTAAAATCAGCATGTGATAACTTTGATTTGTCTTACTACCCACAGTTTAAAGAGGCTTGCGATACTTATTTTTATCTTCCTCATCGTAATGAACATCGTGGTGTTGGTGGTATTTTTTTTGATTACCTCCATTCTAATACGCAGGATCACTATCTAGATTTAGTTAAATCCTGTGGGAATAGCTTTTTAGACTCATACCTCCCATTTATTGAAGCTCATAAAAATACAGCTTTTACACACGATGATATACAATGGCAACAATATCGTCGTGGTCGTTATGTTGAATTTAATTTATTACATGACCGAGGAACTAAATTTGGTCTTCAAACCAATGGCCGTGTTGAAAGCATTTTCATGTCACTGCCTAAGCGTGTTATTTGGACTTATAATGAAAAATTACTCACAAATCAACACACCAACCTTTTAAAGGTTATTACATCGCCTCAGAGCTGGGTATAAACTCTTGTTTCTTAAAAATTTCGCTTACGATCACTTTCAGATAAGATAATTTTTCGTATTCGAATTGATTTAGGCGTACATTCTACTAGTTCTGTATCATCAATAAAACTTAAATATTGTTCTAAGCTCATTTTTACAGGGGGTGTTAACATAACACTATCATCGGATCCTGAAGCACGCATATTGGTTAATTTTTTAGATTTAGCTGGATTTACGACCATATCTTCTTCACGGCTATTTTCTCCAATAATTTGTCCTTCATAAATATCAATTCCCGGCCCTATAAATAAATTTCCTCTCTCTTGTAAATTATCTAAGGCATAAGCGATACTTTTACAGGTTTCTTTTGAGATTAAAACCCCACATTTTCTAATCTTTATATCTCCTACATGTTTTCGATACTCTAAAAACTTACTAAATAATAGCCCTAAGCCTTTTGTTTGAGTCATAAACTCTGATTGATAGCCTAATAAACCTCTTGTAGGAACTTCGAACTTTAATGTTACCATCCCGTCATGCTGCTCCATATGTTGCATATGCCCTTTTCTATTTCCCATACTTTCAATCACAGCGCCCATCATTTCCTCTGTTACTTGTATAGTTACCTCCTCAAATGGTTCAGATAATGTTCCTTCAATTTTTTTTAAAATAACTTTTGGTCTTGCAACTTGAAATTCATACCCTTCTCGTCTCATTTTTTCAATTAAAATTGATAAATGTAACTCACCTCTTCCTGCTACAGAAAAGCCAGACTCTTCTACTAAGTTTTCTACTTGTAGTGCCACATCCGTTAATGTTTCTTTATATAAGCGCTCTTTTAATTGATTGGATGTTACAAAATCACCTTCTAAACCACAAAAAGGAGAATTATTAGCCATAAACTGCATTGAAATCGTAGGTGGATCAATATTAATTCCTTTAATAGGAGTTGTATCTTCTGGATCCGTTATAGTTTCATTAACACGAATCGATTCTAATCCGGCAATAGCTACAATATTACCTGCCTCTGCCTTGGAGATTTCCTCATAATTATCTGATTTAAACCCATATAGTTTTGTTACTCTCATTTTTTCTGACAGTGACTCTTCTGAACTAATTACTACTTCTTGATTTATGGCAAGTGATCCTTGAGCTACCTTACCAATTGCTAAACGTCCCATAAAAGGAGAATATGATATGGTACTAACTAACAACTTAAAGGGTAATGATTCATCACATGATGGTGCTGGTATACTCTCGATAACGGATTTAAATATACATTCCATAGATTCATCAAGCGTATCTACTGATAAGCCTGACAAACCATTTTTAGCTGATGCATACACAATAGGAAAATCTAACATATCATCTGTAGCATTTAAATGAACCATCAGATCAAATACTTGATCAACAGCCCAATCACAACGAGCATACTGCTTATCAACTTTATTAACAACAACAATAATAGGCAAATTAAGTGCAATCGCTTTTTTTAATACAAAATGAGATTGTGGCATAGGCCCTTCTTGGGCATCAACTAAAAATAATACGCCATCTGCCATTTTTAAAACACGTTCTACTTCACCACCAAAATCAGCATGACCCGGGGTATCAATAATATTAATTAAATAATCATTATAGTGACATGCTCCATTTTTTGATTGAATCGTAATACCACGTTCTCGCTCTAAATCCATCGAATCCATTAACCGCTCTTTTACTTCTTGATTGTCACGATACATACCAGATGACTTAAATAATTGATCTACTAATGTTGTTTTTCCATGATCAACATGAGCAATAATTGCAATATTTCTAATTAAATTTTGATCCATAACCGCCTACTTTTATTACTTAAGCACGAAATTCTAACATAAAACATTCTATATTACTAAAATAATGTGTTTACTTTTTATTAGTAACGGGTAGTCAATTTAATATGGCACAAAAAACACAACATACTTTATTTAATTTATCTGATAAATTAATTCTTATTTATGGAACCCCTTTACTCCTATGGCCAATATCTTTATTAAGCACATTTAATATTGCTGAAAAAGTATGCATGACACTTCTTTTTATTGTCATGTTAGTCGGACTAGAGCTTATATTTAGAGCTCACAAAACGACTGCTAAAAAGATTTATAATCGAAAATTAAAGGCCATTGATGATCTTAATATTTCTTTTTCGCTCTTTTTAACCCCGCAAGTCTTTATAACAAGCATACTGGCAACAAGTTTTGGTGGTATTATTGGTTTTTATTATATTAATAATGACTTCTTTTCCTTTATTAGCATCGCTTTTATGTTTTTTATTATTATTTTAGGACTTGAATTTATGTTTCAAGATTTAATACTTAAACCATTTATGAAAAAGAATAAAATAGAAACTAAAACTAATCTGGTTTTTGCTGCTGACTTTATTGACTACATGATCCGTTCTTTTACTATATTTAATTATCTTTTGAATAATCCAGCTATTATCTTCTATGGTCTTTTTGGATTTATCATAACGTATCATTTTTATTTTACAGATGCTTTCTCACTATTATTCGGTACAGCTATTTTTATTTTAATAGGCTTAGGTATTTCAACCTTTAAAAACCCTAAGTAAAATAATTTTTTACTTTTGATCCAATTAATTTCAATCTAAATTTTAAACGCCTATTTTCTAACATAATAACTTTATCATTGGTCATCACGATTATCTTTCTATCTTGAATAATAGGTCTTGAGATACCCATTCCTACTTCTACAGTTTCTACAATCTCTCCACTATCAATATCTAAGAATAAGATATTACCTTCTAAATCAGAGGATACGATATATTTATCAAAATGAATAATCCCAAAATTATTAAATGGCAAATCTTCTGAAATCCATGATGACAACCCTGATTTTCTTTTTAAAGCAATAATTTTTCCTATATTTGATTTATTCACATCGCCGTCTTTGCTTGCGTATGATACTAAATAAAATAAATTTTTACCCTTAACATAAGGTCCTTGAATTTTGGTATCTTTACCAAAATATTTCTTTTCCCATATAATCTTTCTTTTTGTTATATCAAGTAACCCAATCAAGCCACTTGTTCTATGAAAATATAATGTTTCAGCATCAATATTATCAGCAATAACATCATCCTCTATTGTTAAAATAGTATTAAATGACAGAATATCATTTTGTTTAGATCGTTTAGACATAATTAAACTAGCTCCAAAATTTGGAATTTCGATATCAATAACTTCATTATTCTTAGATTGAAATACGTATCTATTATAATCTTGTGTATAAATTGATTTTAAAATACTAAATGTTGTTTTTTGTCGGTATACCCCTCTTCCTTCTTTGGGATTAAAAATTATAAAACTATTATTTTTTTCAAATAACGCAAATTCACCAAAGGATAATAAAACATCTTTGTGAGCAATAACTCCCTTAATTCGTTTCTTCTTAATATCAATTGAACAATAATAATGTTTTCCATTTGATAAATGTGTCCCTGAAAAAACAACAAAGTCTTTTAAGATTTCACTCTTAAATTCTATCGACTGATCTACAGCAATCGGTAATTTTATAATCGTTTCTACTTTTTTTGTTTTAATATTTAATGCTTTTACTTCACCTTTAGTATCCCCAAAAACTAATAACTCGCCATTTAATACAGGTGAAAAATTACTAGAAATTATAGACTTCTTATATATGTCTTTAATATCAAAATCCCATACCTTTACTATAGAGCTTTTAGCTAACGAATAACTTGATATTAAGCAGAGGATTACTACGCTTGTAAATAAAATTTTAATTTGTTTTTTTGTCATCCTAATTTATTATAGTCATAAATTATGTTCAAAACAAATAAAAAATTTTATTTACTTGATAAAACACATGTAATCTTCTTTATTATCCTGATTTTATTATTTATTGGAATTTTTCAATTTCAGTCATTTAAAGAATTTATTGCTAAATATGAAAATGTACTTATAGACTTTCGCTTCAAATTTTCTAAGAGTTCTATTCAATCTGAGGATATTATTATTGTTGATATTGATGCTTCTTCAATTAACAAATTATCATTATGGCCTTGGCCTCGCAGTTATTGGGGGACGGCTATTGAAAATTTAAATAAATATGGGGCTTCTATCATTGGTATTGATGTCCTGTTTGATACAAATAGTTTAAATAATGAAGAAGATGCTTCTTTTTCAAAAACCTTAAGCCAATATAACAACATTGTACTTGCAAGCAGAAAATATATTGAAAAAAACAAACATTATGAACTTGAATTATGGTCCAACCCTATTAAATTATTTTCTAAACATAGCTCATTTGGGTTTGTAAATTTTCCTTTTGATTCTGATGGTATTATTCGTCAATCTTATACACAACTCTCCTCTAATCAAACACCACTTCCAGTATCATTTGATTCACTTATTGTCTCTATTTTCAAAAATAGCTACCCCAAAATAATATACCCCCCTCATACTGAATCATTTGATACCTATTATATCAATTTTTCGTTATCAAAAGGATTTCAACATATTCCTTTCTTCTTAATACTTGAAGACCGTCCCCCACACCCTGATATTTTTAAAGATAAAATAGTTCTTATTGGAGCATCTGACCCTAGTTTAAATGATCTTTATTTTACGCCTCAGGGAATTTTACCAGGTGTTGATATCCATGCTTATAATATTCTCAACTTACTAAAAGAGGATTATATTACCAAAACGCCTTCTTACATTAATTACATAGTATTATTTGTATTATCTTTTTTAATCGTCACGATCGTTATTAATTTTAGTGGACTTTCAGGTCTTTTATTAACATCTTTTACTTTACTATCCTACTCTATATTTTCCATTATTTTATTTAATTACACATTCATATTAATTCCTTGGGCGATTGTCATTATTCTAGCTTTTCTTTCTTTTACACTTTCCATGATCTTTAAATTAATTTTTGAAGAAAAAGAAAAAACATATATCCGTAATATCTTTTCGCAATATGTCTCACCTGAAATTGTTAACAAGCTAATTCAATCACCTAAAGCCTTATCATTGGGTGGTGAAAAAAAAGAAATTTCTATCTTTTTTTCTGACATACGTTCTTTTACGTCCATCTCTGAACAATACCCTCCTGAATTTATAGTCTCTCAACTCAATGACTACCTAGACGCTATGACACTTTGCATATTTAAATGGAAAGGAACATTAGATAAATATGTTGGAGATGAAATTATGGCTATCTGGGGAGCTCCATTAGATCAATCCAATCATGCTAAGCTAGCTGTTCAGTGTGCCTGGGAACAATTATCTATATTAAAAGAGCTTCAAGCAAAATGGAAAGAAGAAGGAAAACCTATTTTTGATATAGGTATAGGCATTAATACCGGAAATGTTATTGTTGGTAACATAGGCTCTAGTAAGCATAAAGATTTTACGGTTATTGGAGATTCAGTAAACTATGCTGCTCGACTCGAATCTACAACTCGTCAATTTTCTGATGATAAGCATATCTGCCGCTTTATTATTTCTGAATCAACCTACCAACAAGTTACTGATATATGTGACGTTAAATCATTAGGATCCGTATCAGTTAAAGGTAAAGAAAACGTGGGCACTATCTACGAAGTAATCAATGTAAAACTAGACGCACAGCCTTAATCCCTTAGGTATCCTGTTAATTTACTTCTAAAAACTATTGGTCATAGAAAATGTGGTATACCCTTCAATAAAATTTGATGTTTCTTCTGATGGGTTATCATCATCTTTCATATAAATCAAATCTACTGCCAATCTAATGTCACTTGATTTAAAATATTTTAATTTTTTTCTACTATAATTCAAGACCCAATTATTTGAAATTTTTCGTGAATTCATTTTATTATTAATATCCGTATTTTTTCCAAGCGTTAATTTTAGTTTTGTTGAAATTTTTAATTGCTTTGAAATCTTTCGAGATATCTTTGTATACACTCCTAAATATCGTGATGTTCCTGATAAATTACTACTTGTTTTTGACTGAGTCATACCTAATGTAGCACTATAGTGCTGATATTTAGAATTAAGATTAATACCAATCGTATTACTTTTTGAATTATTATCTGATTCCATATAATCTAAATAGTCGCTTACTGAATAGTTAATATTAGTTTTTACGTTTCCTATTTTTGATTTTAATGGAATTCCAGAAACCCCTACTGTCACATAATTTAATTGATTATCTAAATCTTCATTCCCACTGGTTACAACCTCTGTTTTTCGTGTTAACATTCCTGATGCGTTAAAATTACCCATTCGATTTGTCCTATACATCGTATTTAGTCTATATGTATTCATATGTGAAGTATCAAAAGAAGCTCCTGATATATTATCTTTTTCATTTTCAACATGTGTATTGATTATTAATTTTCTATTTAATAATTTCTGTGTTAGTGATACGGACACTTCCTCTTTATCAGACTCAAAGAATGTATTTAATTCGTTATAATAACCTGGCTGAACTAAATCATAGCCAAACTTGATAATATTATATCTACTTAACAAAGGTAATTGCATGGTCAATCGATTACTATAACCAGCTACTAAACTAGATTTCATAGGTAAATATTGATTTATAATATTCCTTAAATAATCTGGAATATCTAAGTCATCTATATTCATTGCACTGGCTTCACTATTAGCATAATAAGCGGATCCCACAAACTCATACTCAATGTAAGATAATGGACTTGGCCTAAGCTGGAGAAATAAACCTAGGATATGGTTCTCTACTGGACTTACTATCTCTTTTGATTCTGAACTTAATGACCCTGGTTTATCGTAGACCTTAAAATACTGTAAAGAACTTTTAAATTTCATTGTTGAAAGCCTAACCTGCCCCCCCTTTACCTCTTGTGTATATGTAGGCATTGTTACATTTCCAGAACTTATCTCAATGGCCTTATTAGAATAGCCCATGATATATCGAATTGAAAAATCTGATTTCTTTTTAAAAAACTTAAGTAAATTTACATCTGTATAAAGCCCTCTAATTCTTCTTCCATTAACTGATAATGGTGAAAAATTTTCTTGAATGTCTCCCCCTTTTAATTTCCATCTAAATTTTTTATCCATAATATTAAGCCGCAATCTAGAATAAGGCTGTGTATATTCAGACCCCCTGTCATCATAAAGGCCATATGTTTCTAATAATAATAAATCTGTTTCTATATTTTTTTTGACTGAATATATTATTTCAGCTTCATTTTGAGTAAATTCATTTTTATTTGTTTTATAAAAATTGTTTACTAACTTTACTTCACTTGATTTTTTTACTGATCGCTTTTTCTTTAATCGCTTGGTTTTAAACTCAACATATTGATTCATCACTGTCCCATCGGATAATTTTGATTTTATCTGCAATCTATTTTTACCCTGCCTGATTGGAAATGTTGACTTCATATTAATAAGAACTCTCTTTTTAGAGATAACTTTTAAGGGTTCATCATCATTCAAAACCGCAGACTCAAATGTTACAGCATTAGGAAAATTATTTCTTAAAATAAACATTAACTCTTTTTTATAATCCATTCTCTCTTCTGTTATTACAGGTGATAAAATCGTAAAGTAATCCAAATCTTCTTGAGTATTTAAGACTGAAAATGGTATAGAAACAGGATTACTTTCTGGCAATGTTTTAAAAAACTGATTATTTTTATAAATCCAAAAATAATACTTAATATTATTAGAATTATCTTCTGGATAAATATCAGCTCGAAACATCCTCCTACCAATCTTGTCTAACTCTATAACCGAAAACTCTTCTGCATCATTAAATTTATAAAAACATTTAACTTCATAATCAGCTAAATCAAAAATTTTCACTCTTAATATAAGAGGCTCTGAATTAATAAAATCTCTTGGTGGATTATGATCGATTTCTTGAGCAAATCCTATAACTGGAAATATACTTATTAAGAAAATTACTTTAAAAAAAAAAAAAATTATATTTCATTTTTTATAATCACTGCTTTTCAAAAGTTGCTTTTATACGTCTCATCTCGCCATCTTTTCCCCAAAATTCAACCAAAACATCTTTTTTAGTTACCGCTTCGTTAGCTGTTACATAGTAAGTCTTAGAAGTTGTTTTGCTAGAACTTAATGTAAAATTTTCATTACCTTCTTTTGTTAGTACAAAAAACTCAAACTTTCCATTTTTTGGTTCTATCAATAAGGTTTTACGTGTTTTCTTCTTTTTCTTTTTAGCTTTTAAATATAAACTATCTGAAGCTGTCACTGTAATCTCTATCGGCTCTAAATATAAGGAACTCTCATTTTTCTTTCTTATAATACCCGTCACCTTTTGCCAATCCTCTTTAAATACCTGCGTTGGAATATTCATCTCAATCTCAATATCAGAGTCAAAGGTTATTTCTACCGGAAATTCATCCTCTTTAGCATCTTCTTTTATTGGAGCTACTGTTTCACTTACCTTAACATATGTATTTTCTTTAGCCTCAACTTTTCCATACTGATTCTCAACATCAACCTGCCCCTCTTTTACCCATACCTCCATAACATCTTTTACAGACACATTAAAATAGGTACCTCTTACAGTTGCTAAGGCGTGTACACTTTCAATATCATAGTTAGACCCCTCTGTAACTTTATTCCAAACAGATCCAAAAAATAAAAATAATGAATTTGTATCACCATCTTTCTCTTCTTCATTTAAAAACTCCATCTCTGTATCATTTCCTAAAAATACGATTGATCCATTCAAAAACATTACTTCAACTTTTCCTGTATCTTTTGTTCTCATTTTATCGCCTTCATAAACATACATTCCTACCTTAGTTATCTCCCAATCTTTTTTATCAATACTTTTAATATAAACTTCTCCAAAGGACATTGTAACTGAGGCAATAGGCTCCTTTTTTTCTTGAGCTATAATCCCGCCTGCTAACACCCCTAATGTTAAACAAATAATAATTATTTTTTTCATTACTCTACAATCCTTATTAATTGTGATTTATTATCTAGTAAATACTGAATATCATCTTCAGTCACCTTTGCTCTACCTACAGTATTTACCTCAGTTAATCGCCATTCTTCTACCTTAATTTTGCTATCATTATCCAAATTTTGTTTGATAAAATATTCTAAATTTTTTCTTGTATCATTACTTATAATGCTACTTGGCTTACTATAATTTATATATCCGATATCTGACTCTTGAATAAGATTACCATCGCTATCTAGTTGCTGAACTTTCCAAAATATTTCTCCATATTCTTTTAAGAGATATTTAACCATCAATGATTCTGTTTTTACTGTATCAATAATAGCCTTAAATTGTTTATCTTTTGATAATAATATCTTATATGTCATATCGGCATTAGCTATCCACTGAAATATCACATCATTTAACTCAGTTTTTACATTTAATGGCTGTACTAACATTATTTCGCTAGGAACTATTTTAAAATTATAAATCATATCACTTGCGTGATTTTCTTTCTCTAATTTCCAAAAATAATTTACACCTACTTTAAAATCATATTTTATATCTTCAAAATTGACAGTCTCTCCCGATACTATAAACTCAACTTTATCCTTAAAATTTTTATGGGTAGCTATGCTTAATGTAGCGTCTTTTAATTCTGGCAACCAGCTAAATTTCCATTTCATATCTTGAATTACATTATTTTGAGGCTCGACCAAAATAATAGGTTCATGTAATACATCTACATCTGAAATACTAATTTTGAATACCTTCGATTTAGTTATTAAATTTTTGTCTTCATTAAATGCCAATATTATATAGAATATATCTTTGTCAAATTTATCAACACTTTTAAATTCATAGCTTGATTCTGCCATTGAAATAATCTTAGGATTCTTAAAACTCGGTCCTTCACTAATATGAATTTCATAAAAAACACCATCTTCTTCTACAGGGGTCCAAGATATCACGGTTGTAGGTGTTAAAAATTCAGGTTGGTTAATCAACTCAATACGCCTTGTTTCTTCTGAAATTTCACTATTAATTTTAGATTCATATTTAAATTTTCCATAGTTTGAAACATGTGATTCATTCCATTCATCAGAAATAGCCGTTACAGTCCAAGCATACTTTCTACCAGAAACCATATCTGCAATTTCTGCTAAATTTACTTTCAAATGGCCAGCAGTAACTTCTTCACTAAATATTCTTTCGTCTTCTTTAGAAAAAATATCTATTCGATAATAATCAGCCCAATTTAGAAGATTAAATGAAAAAATAACTTTATCACTCACAATCTCATTTTTTTTAGGTGATATGATTTTGGGTTGATCTAGTTCTGGTAATTTAAAGGTTCCAGGCTGAGGTTCAATTCCCCACTCATTTCCAAAATCATCTATTTCTCTAACTGTCCAATAATGGACCATATCACGCTCTAATTGGAGATCTTTCAACATTATATCTTGCTTTGTTCCATCTACAATGTACCGCTTAAAAGTTTCCATTGTTTCAGAAAAAGAAATTTTTAATACATACTGACTATTTGTACTACCATCCCAATAAAAGCTTATCATATTTGGATCTTGAATTAGCTCATTGTCATTTGGTGAAATTAGCTCTAGCCTTTGATTTAATATAAATGATCCTAACTCGGCACTTCTTATTTTACTTTCCAAACCATCTAATATTAACTCAACAAACCAATAATATGTTTTTCCTGGATTAATTAGCTGAGAATCATCTATCACATATGATGTTGTATTTGATACGGTTGTATCCAAAACAACCATCTGTCCCTCTTGATCTTCAGTAACGACAACTCTAAATGAGCTATCAAGATCCATTGTAGTCCATGCTAGCGTGATGGGAAGAGTATCCACCTCTTGATCATCATTAATAATGCTTGGCGGATCTGCAAATCCATATCTAAATATTTTTTCAGCACTGGCTAAATATCCTCCAGGCTCATCATAAGCTTGAATCGATACCTTATAGTATTGTCCATTTACCAATTCTCTTGATCCTGAATATTGTACCTGTGTACTATCGGTTTTAGATGTAAATTCAAGATTTGATTCATTGGTATCATATTCAGATTCTACTTTAAATAAGTTTAATTCATATTTTACTTCGGCTCCATCTCTTGCTACCAAAGGATACCAGCTAAAGATAGGTATCTGCATTGTCATTTCATTACTAGCAGGCTCCCTAATTGTTAATGAATTACTATGCATGGGAATAAACATTGTCTCTGAAGTATAACCTAGTTTATCATTCTCAAATTGCTCATTATCATCTTTATCAAATGCTATAATGACATATTTATATGTATCTTCAGGAATCCAGCCTGAGTAATCTAAAGGATTAGCACCATAAGCAGCCTCTACTTTTGATCTAACTTCGGAATAACTACTTCTTAATGTACCTCCTGTCGCCATACCTTCATTCCTAGTATCAATCGTTAAAGATGAGTTTGCGGGGATATCAATAGGATAATTACTGTAACTGGTTGTGTAATCTACTAAAGGTGTATTTATTCCAATTTTATTGGAATATAATTTTATCCTTAATTTTAACTTTTGATCCTTATCTGTTGTATTGATTAATGTCATAGTTCCTATTTGCTTAAGGGCTCTACCTCCTGTTACAACCTGTGCTAGCTCACTCATCGGCCATGTGGCAGCTGGTGCAATTGAAACATTTATTACAACATCATCTGTCGCTATAGCACTGCTTGCTAACAAAGTAATTGTTAAAGCAATCATAAACCAATATTTTAAGATATTTTTTTTCCTCATTAATCTATATATTCTCCTAAATTAAATTTCTTAAACCTTTTTTTTTGCTTTTTTTTTAATCCCGTAAAATTATATTTAATATAGTATATTTTTAGCCAACAAGAAGTCCTTATATAACCTACTATATAGATTCATTAAAACAGCCATCATAACAACTAGAAAAAATAAGCTTTACCCCCATCTAATTCATAATCTTAACAATAGATTTGTATATCTTTTATATTAAAATATACGACAAAATTTATCTAAAACTTGTGATGATATTTTAAACCAAGTACCATTAATAACTTTCTATATACTCAATTCTTACACTTATACTCTTAGCTAAGTAACTTAGATCTAATTACATCATAAATATTGATTTATATTTAATTTTGCATTAATTTTTGTATTAGTTTTATAAAAAACAATAGTTATGCAAAAAAAACCTACCATTATCATCTTTGATCAACAATCACTATTTCTTGATAATGTTGATGTTATCCAAGAATCTTATTCAACACTACACTGTTCTTCGCAAATACAGTTATTTTCTAATCTAAAAAAATATTCAGACTCTATTAAAATCATTATTTATTGTGCTAATTTTTCTCTTTCTGATTATAAAACCATTCAAGCCATTAAAATGGATTATGTACTACCTGAGTTCATCTTGCTATCACAAGATTATGCCATTGATATTTTTACAGAAATTGCTAAATTAGGTATCTTCTCTATTCATAACATATCGATTCATCATGCTATTTTAGAATTAGATATTCATGATATTCTTTCTGAAAATCTTTCTTACAAAGCATTACTAAAAAAACGACTTAATCACGTATTAGATATTGACCTTTATATTACCTACAAAAATTTATTAGAAGACACACAGGTATGTTCTAAATTACTTAATAATCACTTACACAAAAGCCCCCCCCCTACTATCTTCGCCAACAACCAGCTACATATACTGCTAATTGAAGATAACCAGCCTTTAAGTAAAAGGTTATGTAACTGGCTATCAAAACACGATATCACAACCCGCACTGCCTATACCTATCAAGACGCTCTTTGTTTACTTAAGCGGGATTTTTTTGATCTTATTATTTTAGATCTTGGCTTGCCTGATAATCATGGGTCTTCGCTTCTTCAAGATATACATTCTTTCAAGCTAACACCACCTATCATACTACTTACAGCCTACAAGGATTATGATTCGCTACTTAGCTGCATGAAAGAAGGCGCTTTTGAATATATAACGAAACCATTCAATCCTGATATTTTTATTAAAAAAGTTAGGGATACACTTCATTTTTCTCAATTGCGATCAATCCCATTTAAGACCATAACCTAGTTTTACCCAGGCATTTCCATCAAGGGTAACTTGATTGAAACAAGGGTACCTTGCTCTCTTTTTTCCCATTTAATGCAGCCATTTATTTGATTTACTAATGATTTTATAATCGGTATACCGAGTCCAACTCTTTGATCGGGATCCCTCATCATCTTAGATAAATCTAAATCACTAAAACCAGAACCCGTATCTAAAATTGTTACTAGACAGGTTGTTTCTTTTTTTTCTACCTTAACACTAAGCTTGTGTTTTATATTATTATGCATTGATTCTAAACTATTTTTTACTATATTAATGATTATTTGTAATAATGTTGCTTTTTTAGCATGTACATAACAACTAGACTTATTATAACTAACCAACAACTCTACAGCCTCTAATTGACACCTATGTTTAAATAGCGCCATACTTTCTTTGACGACTTTATTTATATCCACATTATTATATTGATCCCCTTCATATAATGTCTCTTCAATTACTTTTGATACCATAGCTGATATCTGCTTAATTGCAATCTTATTACTGTTATTTACATGATGATACTGTTTATTCTTTAGTATCATTTCTACATAATGAGATAACATTGGATACTTTTTTATATAGTCAGAACTACTCTGCTCAAATTCACTTATTGTTTTAATATTTATTAAATCATTACTGACTTTTTTTTCTATTTTATAATGCGTTGCTAACAACTCTAATACTCCAGAATCTATTTTAGATTGTTGATACTCTTCCTCTAAACTCATGACATCAAACTGTATTAAACTCAATGGATTATTAATCTCATGGCATAATTGCTTAGTTTTTTGACTTATAAATTCTTTCTTAATGATACTTCTTGAAACATCATAATTTTCATATTGGTTAATCATTTCGTTTTTTAATTTTCTCTTTAGTAGCTTATTTATTTTTTTTAAATTAGAATTTATCATCTCTAACTCATTATTTTTTTTATATAACTGCTCAATATACTGAATTCGATCCATAAATATAGCTATAAAAAATCTCAACTCTTCGAGTTCTTGCTTTATAGTTCCCTCAGAAACACCCTCTTCTAATTGTATTTCAACCATCATCTTTACTGCATTATCATTGCTATTAATATCCAACATGATTTTATTTGATTCTTTGGCTAACATTGCTAAAGAGGAGTCTTGTTTATCTGTATACTTTACAAACCTTATCTCTTTAAATTCTTTAATCTGAGCTGCATAGGACTCAAGCAACTCTATAACGATACAATCATCTTGAAATGGAAGTAAATTTAGTAATTCTGTTTTTAAAAACGAGGATAACCTAACTGATTTTTTCTTTTGTAAATATGCTTGCATCACTATGTCTAAACACTAATTTATACAGATCTTTTTCTACTAGCTTAGTATCATTATACATAGCTGGATAACTCACTAAAACAACCTCTTCACCACACTGTTTTCCAATATAAAGGGAAACATCCGACTTGATCCCCCTTCCTATATATATCTCGTTTGCAATATAACCTTTGACCTTTTTTAATCCTAAAAAATCACCTTTTTTTGCCATTGGCATTAAGTTATCTATATCACACTGAACAATCTCATCTACAGACTCTTTAATAATACACTCGACACTACCTATTATCTTATTTTTTTTACTGATAAAATCAGATAATGTCATGACTTTTTTTTGTTGTTTCTGAACCTTTTGTTTTTTCTGAATACCAGGTGTTATATAATCATATTTTAATAATAGCTTTTCGTAATCAATACTTAAGGCATCTGCTACTTTCTTTAATAAATGGGGTTTTGGTTGCTTAATACTTCCCTCTTCTAACCGATATAACATCCCATATGAAATTGATGCTTTTTTTGCAACCTGTACTAAGGTTAACTTTTGCTTTTTTCTTTCATATTTTAAATAATCACTTAATTTCATTTTGCTATTATACCAAAATCACCCCATTTTTAAATTATAATTTTAGATATTTAAATTTATATATTATTTTAATATAATATCTATACATGAAAAATATTCTTATCATTAGCAAAGATTCTTGTAACCTCTGTTTCCTCAAAGAAACCCTACCTCATACCCGCTGGATTCATCATCAACATTGTGAAGAAGGCATTGCATCTATTAGCCTGTTTGGCCAACAATTACAGGCTGTATTTATTTCTGAAAATATCTCTTTTTTAGACCCCCTTCAAATTCATAAATTAATCAAAACACAGTTTCTATCCTTACCTGTCATCTTAATTCGTTCTTTTACTGATATTTTAGATTGCATCAAAGGTCATTATACAAATCGTTGTTTAGCTAGCCTTACAGACTTTCAAGCTATTCAACCTCTCTTAAAACCTTCCATTTCTAATTAAAAGAACAAAACAATATTTATCGATGTTTTAGAATATTTTTTCTTTGGTACTAGTAGATATTCCACAAAAATAATTCATAAAAAAGGGAGCACAATCATGAATTCAAATCCATCACTCATCGAGTCTTATATGGTAGATAGGGATATCCTTAGCTATGTACAAGCAACCGAACAAGATCAATGGGATAACTTCGTTTTATATGATAACTATTAATGGCTATATTATTAATATAAAACTATATCTTGAAACAATTTACGTTATTGTTATCTTAGGATTGTTTTATTCTTTTTTAAAGAAACATACTCTTAATAAGGGATCTAAAATTTATTCAAAATAATATTGTTATAAATTACTGCGAAGTATCATTAGCTCTTTTTGACGCTTCCAATTCCAAGATCTCTTCATATTCTTTAAAATACCCATTATACACCTTATAGGTTTCAGCATAATCGTTATTTTCATCTATCTTTCGTTCATTTTCTTTGACTTTATTTGTTAACCATTCTTTATAACTTCTCTCTAAACAACCTCTCTCTAAAGTTGGGTCTACTGCTACCATTTCTCTCACTGGCTTTTTTAAATGATATAGCATTTCATAACTCAAGTTATTCGATGCAAAATATTCAGGGTTAGTTGCTGATACGTTTTTAATTGCACCAAATGTCGAACTGAAAATTTTATTTAATTGATCTGAATCATTTATATTTATATTCGTATAATTCATCATTTTAAATTGGCCTATTAACTGATTTGTTATTGCTTTTTTATTTCCATAATCATCATTTCCGTTAACCATTCCTAATTTTTCTAGTAGATTTTGGACTTCAAATTTTTCTACATTGCTCAACCCAAAGCGTTCAACGGCATTTTTTCTTGTAGCTATAGCTCCCTGTATAGGTACAAATGCCTTTGCTACTAATACTGCTCCTGCTACTAATACTGACTTTAGTATCATAAAAAACTTCTCCTAAAAATAATAATAAAATATGCAAAAATATTACATTAAAATCGTTTTATACAACAGGATTATTATTATTACTCAATTTGCTTAGTATCTTATATAATATAGTGTAATCTTCACTATTAAGGAGCCTGGGATATAACATGACACTTAAAAATACCTACATTTATAATGCGTTTGTTCATAAAGTTGTTGATGGGGATACGTTTGATGTAACCATTGATCTAGGATTCTCTGTTACTAGCTTTCAACGAATCCGTTTATATGGCATTGATGCTTACGAAACATCGCTTAGACGCGGTACAACGCCAGAAGAAAAAGAAAAAGGATTAGCGGCCAAACATCTTTTACAAGAACGCTTAGAAGGTAAAAACGTTGTCTTAGAAACCATTCAAGATAAACAAGGTAAATATGGTCGGTATCTTGCAAAAGTTTATATCGACGGGGAATCTGTTGCTGATATCTTAACAAAACATGCGTTTGTTAAACAGTAATCTATTATTAATCTCGAAATAAAATATTACTTATTTTTTCCATCAGACGTGCACTAGCACGAAACACTTGGATTTCTTCATCAAAGTTTTCAAGTGTTAAATTATATAAATGATCAACTGCTTCCTCAAAGTTTTCTATCGCAGGTTTAATTGTCTTTAACAACTCTCTATCTTCGGCATCAAGTTCTGAATCATCTCTATCAGCATACGCTTTTAATCCGATAAAAGTCCCTGATACATCCAAGACATTGGTTCTATTACAAATCGTTCGTAAGGCTGTCTTTACTCTTACTGATACATCGGACACTTCATCCGGCAATATCTCCCACCCTTTTCCTAGCGTCTGATTAGCCTGCGTCTTTAAATAGGCTTCCTTGATATCTACCATAACCTGCTTCTTTGCAGCCATAGAATCTTCTGACCTAAATTCAACAGATGATGTATTAGCACTTGCACTCATAATTATCCTCCCATATGTTCTTCTTCTTTTTCTTCCCTTTTTTAAATAACTTAAAACATTACTAAAACAATTTCTTTATTTTTATTTATTCCTACTACATCATCTTTGAAATCTTCCAAAAACATAGCTATCATGATACCGTTAAGCCTTCTTTAAAGGATAGAAACTATGACCACTAATCAAGATAAAAAATTAAATTTACAAAAAACCGTAAATCTACCCAAAACATCATTTCCGATGAGAGCTAATTTAGCCCAAAATGAACCGCAGTCTATTAAACGTTGGAAAAAAAATAATCTTTATCACCAACTTCTTGAAAAATTAAGCAATAATCCTTCGTTTATCTTTCATGACGGCCCTCCTTATGCTAATGGCAATATCCATCTTGGCCATCTACTTAATAAAGTGCTAAAAGATTTTGTGGTTCGAAGTCAACATACGCTTGGTAACTTGTGCTCTTATACTCCAGGCTGGGATTGTCATGGCCTTCCTATCGAACATAAGGTTATGGAATCGCTTACTGAATCAGGAAAAATTCAACGTATTATCGATTTACCGCTTGATCACCAAAAAATGGCTATTCGTAATGAATGTTGCACATTTGCTAAAAAGCATATCAAATTACAATCCAATCAAATGCAATCTTTACTTACACTTGCTGATTATGACAAACCATACTTAACGATGAGCAAGTCATTTGAATCAGCCACTATGACTGTCTTTGCTAAACTGATTGCTGAAGGGATTGTTTATCGTCAACTTAAACCCGTTCATTGGTCTATTGCCAATCAAACTGCCTTAGCTGATGCTGAACTTGAATATTATGACAAAACTGATACGTCCATCTATACATCGTTTCCTGTCACCAATAACAAAACTAATCAAGAAGCCTTAGGAATAGACTGTAGCTCTGTTTCTTTTTTAATCTGGACCACAACGCCTTGGACATTGCCCGCTAACCGCGCTATCGCCATCCATGATCGACTAGAATACTCTCTTGTTTTAATTGAGGATCATCATTATATCATTGCTACTAATTGCCTTCCTTTAATCCAAGAAAAACATTCCTTTACTTACACAACCAAACAAACGCTTACTGCTAACCAATTAATTAATTTAACTTACGATCATCCTTTTATGGATCTCACGAACCCCATTATTACAGGTGACTTTGTAACCGATGATGATGGAACTGGGCTTGTACATATCGCTCCCGGCCATGGAACCGATGATTATTTAGCAGGCCTTCAAGCTGGTATTGATGTTTATTGTCCGGTTCAAGCTGATGGCACCTATGATGATAGCGTTCCTGACTGGATCAAAGGTCAATCTATCTGGGACGCTAACTCCATTATTATTGATAAACTTAAATCAACTCACAACCTCTTTTATGCCTATGAATTTAATCATTCCTATCCTCATGATTGGCGCTCCAAAACGCCCGTTATCTTTCGAGCAACTGAACAATGGTTTATTTCGGTTGATAAACCTTTGCAATCATCTCAAAAGTCATTACGAGATTTGGCCTTAGCTGCTATTGATCATGACATTGAGTTTGTTCCTAGCTGGGGTCAAAATCGTTTACGTGGCATGCTAGAATCTCGCCCTGACTGGTGTATTTCTCGACAACGATCATGGGGATTACCTATCCCTGCATTTAAGTCAGGTGATACTATCTTACTAACGCAACACTCTACCCAACATATTGCTGCTATTTTTGAAGCAGAAGGTTCTGATGCTTGGTTTAAACAATCGGCTCAGGATTTATTAGCAAATTATAACCCAACTCAAGATCCTGACTGTCCAGAATCCTTTGATAAAAATAAGGCTGAAAAATTATATGATATTTTTGATGTTTGGTTTGAATCAGGTTCATCATGGCAAGCTGTCATGCAACCACACCATGGTAATCAACCCATTGATCTTTACATAGAAGGATCAGATCAACATCGTGGTTGGTTTCATTTATCACTACTTACTTGCCTTGGTGTTCATCAACGTGCTCCTTATAAACAATTATTAACCCATGGCTTTATCGTTGATAAAGAAGGTCGAAAAATGAGTAAATCGATGGGTAATACTCTTGATGTTAGTGATATTTTGCAACAATATGGCGCTGAAGTAACTCGCTGGTGGGTTAGTTCGCTAAACTATGAAAATGATATTAAAGTAGACGTGTCATTTTTTGATACAGCCTCTGAAACCTATCGAAAAATTCGTAATACAATTCGTTTCCTACTAAGCAACTTATCTGACTATACCCTTTTATCTAAAGATGCTATTCAAACTGACTTTCAAAACTTGTTCCCTAAGCACTCTATCGAATCCTATGTACTTGGAAAATTAGTTGAGTATGAACAATCTATTCACAATGCGTATCGAAGCTTTCAATTTAAACAAGCCAATCAACTTATTTATGAATGCTGTACTGATTTATTATCTTCCTTTTACTGCGCCATTACTAAAGACACCTTATATTGTGATGCGCCACAATCACCTAAACGATATCGTATTCAAGTTGCTTACCAACTTATTATCGAAAAACTATTACGACTTATTTATCCGATCCTACCTCATACCAGCGATGAAGCCTATCAATCGCTTTATCAAGATCCTAGCTTATGTATTGCTTTAGCTGATTCCTTTGATATTACGTTTGATGTTTCCTTACAGGATTGGCATGATTTATTTACAGCACGACACGATGCCCAAAAACGATTGGAAGATTACAAAGAAAAAGGAATTGATAATAGCTTAGATGCTGGCTTAAAACTTCCTCAGACTTTAGAAAAATTTCAGTCTGATACTTGCCAGCTAGCTGACATTTTTGGAGTTTCTCGAATTCAATTTCAAAATAATAATACGATTGACGTTATAGATCTTCGAGAAGAACCTCGCTGTGAACGATCGTGGAAACGTGATGAAACCGTTTCATTACGATCTAATGGCATGTATCTTTCTGATAGAGATTTTCATGTTATCAAGGAACTCTTGTGACAAAAACCTATGACATTTGTGGTATTGGTAATGCCTTAGTTGACCAGCAATATAAAATCCCGTTTGAAATATTAGAAACATTAGGTTTAACGCATGGCCAAATGACATTAGCAACGCTTGATGAACAAAATACCTTACTTGATTTTTTAGCAGACAAACAATTCCCCTTTATTTCAAGCTGTGGCGGCTCTGCAACCAATAGTTTGGTAGCTTCTTCTAGCTTTGGTTCATCATGTATTCAATTATATCGTGTTGCTAGTGATAATACAGGCTCCACCTATCGAAATAATTTAACTGAATTTGGTGTTGATTCTCATCACTCAGCCCCCCATAATCACGATGACTTACCGACAGGTAGCTGCGTTGTTTTAGTTACGCCTGATTCTCAGCGCACCATGAGTACTTATCTTGGTATTAGCGCTCACATGACCGAACCCTTTATTTCTAAATCTGTTATAGCAAATTCTAAAATCATGTATTTAGAAGGCTATATGGTTACTAATCCTGATAATTTAAAAACAACCTTATTAGCCTCTCACTATGCTAAACAAGCGCAAACTAAACGTGCTTTATCATTATCTGATCCTGGCATCGTTACTCATTTCTATGATGCCTTTGTTCAACTTTGCTCTCCTAAAATGGATCTTATCTTTTGCAATGAAGCTGAAGCTTTGGCTTTTACTAAAACACATTCTCTAGTAGAAGCTGAAACATCTTTGCTAACTTATACAGATGCATTTGTGATTACACGTGGCGAACATGGAGCCGTAATCTATGATGGATCTCAAAAACATGTTGTTACAGGAAAATCGGTTAAAGCCATTGATACCAATGGTGCTGGTGATATTTTTGCCGGCGCTTTTTTATCAGCTTTATTACAACAGGATTCTTACTATGACGCAGGTATATTTGCTAATGAAGCGGCAGCTTTACTTGTTCAACAGTTTGGTCCTCGTCTATCAAAAGATCATTATCAAAACTTGATCTCTTTTATGCCCGGGTAACCAACTCTAATAACAGGTATAAACTACCTCAACATTATCATTAAAATCTTTTTTCAATTTTTATCTGGGTTGATATACTCCCTGATGATATTTACTAGATGATCATTAATACCACCACTTTTTTTATAACCATCTTGTCTTTCATACCTTTCGCTCATCTTATCTACCTTCATAATACCTATGATATCTATGATATTATAAAGTAGTCTTCCATGCGCATTCTCAATTGGTACTACCTGACTGTCTTCTCTGTCATAAGGATTTAAATTAATGTTTAAATTTCCTAACCTTGCTATCGCCACATTAACATCTGCCATTCCTTCTTCATCTATCAACTCGTTCTGCACGCTGAGAGCGCTGTCAAAATTACGCCAATCTCCCAGAAGCTGCCACTCACTATTTCTACATACCCCCTTCCATCTTTCACACGCATGACTATCTATTAAAAATGTTTCTTTTTCTAATACATCCAGGGCTTTTTCTGCTATATCTACTTTATCTACAGCACTTTGTGCATCTAGTGAGTGAGATGCCCCTTCAGCTACCGCTTGAGCAGTCTCTCTCCGTGTTTTACTTAAACAATTTTTAGCTTTCTTGAAATTTTCGGCTGCAATATCCTTCTCATTTTTTGCTTTATTTAAATTATCTTGAGCTCTATTTACTTCAGACAATCCACCTAATTTTGTAGCTTTGAGTAAGCCAATTACCGCTTCTTGATATCGTGCGTTTTCTACTACCAATTTTGCTAACATACTATCTTCTAATAATACTTCTGATCTTTCTAACCTGATTTTTCCTATTGAAGTTTTAACTTTATTTTTTGCTTCCTCTATAACACTATCTGCTTTTTTTCTAGCTTCCAATTCTATTTTTCTGGCTGCTGAAACTTTACTTTCTTTTATTTTTCTTTCTTGCTTTTCAGCAATATCTATTATCTCTTTTATCTGCCCATATAAAAATTCTGACTCCTCCATATATACGCTCCTCTCCATTTTGGCTAGGCTATAATACATATTTGAAGAATGTCTTAATTTTTCTAGAGTCATGTTGCTAGAACTATAAAAACGATCTTCTCTTTCACCACCATTACAAAGGGGGATAATCTGACCTACCGAATACTCTTTATCCTCCTCAAAAAACACAGACCTCTGTATCTTATTTATATTTCTACGCATGGCAAGGACTTCTCTTATTAAATTCTCTTGCTTACTAACAACTTCACTCACCCTATCCTTTACTAATTTAGCTTTCATTTCATTTTTTCTAGTTTTATTTTTATGCGATCTTAACTCTATCTGAGTATTTTCAATTTCACTTTTTATGCCCTCAAATTTTCTATCTACTTCTTTTTCTCTTTTTTCTATATTTCTATTAAACTCTTGTACCTGATTTCTATTCAAATCATTTAACTTACCCTTTGGTTTACTTCCAAAAAGTTTCTGCTGCATCTCAAGTATATTACCCGTCACTTTACCCATTTTTTGCTCCCTTTCTTTAATCTGTATTTATAATTTCTATATTTTTAAACAACACAAAATAACATCGTTATAACCAATGCCTTTATCCAAAATCTAGGGTATTTAAAAATTTAGCGTAAAAAACTATATATTTTCCTAGATCATACTTATATGCTTTAATCTAAAATGAGCAGGCTTTTTCCAATTCCATCTAATATTGCCAATAGTAAATGGAAATCGATTAATTAAATAAGCTTTCCTATATTCTTCTTTAGTTATCATTTATCTGGATATTTATATTATTTTTACCTTTTTACTCTAACATATTTCTATAATTTTACCTAGTATCATCTAAAAATTGTCATAAAATTTATTGTTTAAAAAAAACTACTAACTAAATCCTTGTATACGAAAACTGCTTTAATCCATGAAAAATTAAGTCATTATCAATATAATCAAACGATAACTCTTTTTTAAAAACAGACAGACCTTTTCCCGTTCCAATTACCTTGATATTTTTATACTTACTTTGATACTGGTTAATCATATGTTCTATAAGACCATAAAAACTTTGATATAAACCTACTTCAATTGCATCTTTTGTATTTTTTCCATAAAGATCGTCTCTTGATTCCACCCATACTAGCGGTAATTTAGCGGTTTGCTTATTTAATGCCCATGAACATAATCTCATTCCAGGAAAAATAGCACCCCCTTCGTAAACACCCTCTTCACTTACAAAACAAAATGTTATGGCAGTACCAGAATCAACAATCAAGCTAGGGCCTCCATATACAGAAAAAGCCCCCAAAGCATTAATCAGTCGGTCTGCACCTAATTCATCAGGTGATGATAAGTTAATACTTATATCAGTTACAAAGTTATGATTAGCAAAGTAGCTATTAACGTTTTCTACATTCTTAAATAAATCATCCTTATCAGGTACTACAGATGAAATATAACATATTGAATCTAGAAATATGCTTGTAACATAGTCTTGTGTTAATAACTCTGTCGGAATACTTTCTCTGTTACTATAATCATCATTGCTATCAAGCTCACAATATTCACAAAATGAATTACCAATATCAATTAAAAATGTTTTTTTTTCCCTCATTATGGGAATATTAAGTAACTTAGGATTAAAAGGCAATATGGTAAAAGATAAAATAAGCGGTAAAATATAAATTAATTATGAAACATTTATACACTCCTGACGAAATTGATGCTCATAAAAAAAAGTTAGAAACCTCTTTAGCTAAAAAATTCTCTAAAAATCCACTCTTATTACAATTTTCTCAATGTTATTTAAATTCATTATCTGCCAAATCCATCCAATACGAAACAGTATCGAGCTTACAATCCTTTTTACTTGATCAATTCAATCAATTTATTCAGATTACTGAATCTTCTAATAAACAACAACTAACAATTTCTCATATTAATAAAAAACAAATAAAAATTTCTATTATCTGCCCTGATGCTCTTTATTTAATTTTTACACTCGAAAATGTTTTTAAACAATTTAATATCTCTATAACAAAACTCTACCACCCCTTACTATCCGTTTACATTAATAAAAAAAATAAAGTTGTTTTAATTGATTATCCTAATCAAGATAGTCAACGATTTTCTGTCTGCTACATTGAATGCTCGCTAGATTCTAAATCATTATCTATTGATTGCTTAGAACAAGAACTATTAAAACGAATTTATGCTGTTTCAAGTATCACTCGAGATAATGATGCTATTCAAAAATGCTTAACAACCGTTCAAAGTGAAGTTGCCAAAATCCCCACTCCTAAAATTGATTTTCATACAGAATGGGTGGAAGTATTAGACTGGCTTGCTAGTGATAATTTTTCTTTTTTTGGATACGCTGAGTTTAATATTCACGACTCCACTAAGCGTCAGGTTATTACTGTTAATAAATCTAAACAACTAGGATTACTATCTGATGATTACCTTTCCTTTGCCTCTTCAGAACTATTAGAGGTTACTAAAAAGCAAGTAAAACTTCGTGCTAATTATCGATCTCCTTACCTTATTGATTCCTTACGCTTTAAGAGTCCTGTAAAACGTTTTGAAAATTTAATGCGTGTAAGTCTTAAAATCCCTGTTGGCAAACAAAAATGGATTGTTTATAACTTTATTGGTTTACTCAAACGCAGTTCTCTTCTGGCTAAAAATACTCAAACACCTATTATTAAACTAAAAATTCAAAAAATTATGGAAAATAAACGCTTCTGGAAAGGAAGTCATCAATACAACCAAACTATTAGACTTTTAAATGATGTCCCTAAAATTGAACTTTTTAAAACGCCCACAGAAAATTTACAACAAGTTATCGAAAATCTTCTCTCGATCACCAACCCGAATGATATTGCCTTTTTTACACGAAGTAGAATTGAAAAATCTAAATTATTCTTATTAGGTATTATCCCTAATGATTTATTTTCAGAATCTGCCATTAAACAAGTGATTGATTATTTAAAAAATTCTATTCCTCATGAAGGATACGAATATATTATTATTCCTGGTGAATTATTTACACGACTCCACATTTATTTTGACCAACCTAACATGCCAGACTATCACCCCGATCTTCATATTATCGAAACAGATGTTACTGACTTATTAAAACCTTGGGACCAACGACTTAAAGATGAACTTGATAAGCATTTTTCTAAAAATAAGAGTGATCGATTATTTCAAAAATATATTAATTTATTTCCAGCCCATCATAAAATTCGTCGAACTCCTGATCATACCATTTTAGATATCGAACTTTTTGAACGTTCCAAAAAAACAAAATCAACCGAATTTAATCTTATCCCATTTTTATTTAAAGATTCTTTATTATCAGGCAAGGCATCTTTACTTAATATTTATCATTTTGAAAAAATTGATCTCTTTCAATTTATTCCTATCTTTCAAAATTTAAATATTTATTTTTTTGATGAATTAACAACTCGTGTTGGGTCTTTAACAAAGATGATTGGCTACATTCATGCATTTCGTATTAAATTCTTAGAATCAAACTCATATGCTCCTGACTTTAAAAGTTTTAAACCCCGTTTTCTTGATTTACTAAAAGCTATCTTTGATCATAAACTACCAAACGATCCTCTTAATGGACTTATTAGTTGTACAGAATTAACATGGAAAGATATTTTTGTTTTACAAGCATATCGAAACTACCTTATTCAGTTAAAGCCTAATTATACAAAAGATAGAATCGATAAGACCTTACTCAAACATCGCTTTCCTATTGAACATCTTCTTAATTATTTCCAACATAAATTTTCATACTCTGATTCCCATCAACCTTCTAAAAAGCAACTCTCTTTATGTGATGATATTGAAAAAAACTTTTTTGAGTCATTATCTACTGTTAGTGATATTGATGAAGACTTTATTTTAAAATGGATGTTTAGCTTAGTTAAACATACACTTCGAACAAATTACTTTCAACATGAGCTCGAGGATACACAACTATTAAGTCTTAAAATTGACGGGCAATCTATTATTACCCACCAAGAAAAAACATACCGAGAAATTTTTGTTTTTGATCCTAATATGGAAGGCATTCATATTCGCTTTGGCCCTGTTTCTCGTGGTGGTATCCGCTGGTCTAGTCGTTTAAATGATTTTAGAAGCGAAGTATTGGGTTTAGCTAGTACACAACGCGTTAAAAATGTTGTTATCGTTCCCAATGGATCAAAGGGTGGTTTTGTTATTAAAAAACAGCTCCCTCATAAAGAGCTACAATCAGAATCTAAAGAGCATTATCAGCGTTTTATTCAAGGTCTTTTATGTATCACAGATAATACAACAGCCGATAACAGCATTGTAAAACCCCAACAGGTTATCTGCTATGATGCAGACGATCCTTACCTAGTTGTAGCTGCAGATAAAGGAACTGCGACATTTTCTGATTTTGCTAATGAAATTTCTCATCAACATAACTTCTGGCTAGACGATGCCTTTGCTTCTGGCGGTTCTCACGGATTTAGCCATAAAGATCTTGGTATTACAGCCAAAGGTGCTTGGGAATGCGTTAAACTACACTTTAAAGAACTTAATAAAGATATTAACAAAGAACCTTTTACCTGCATTGGTATTGGTGATATGTCAGGAGATGTATTTGGTAATGGCATGTTATTATCTAAAAAGACTAAACTCATTGCCGCCTTTAATCACCTTCATATCTTTATTGATCCCAACCCTATCCCCTCAACTAGCTGGAAAGAACGTCATCGTTTATTTAACTTACCAAAGTCAACTTGGCTAGATTATGATAAAAAATTACTCAGCCAAGGCGGAGGAGTTTATGATCGATCGGCTAAACATATCGTTATCTCAGAAGAAGCTCGCCTTATGCTTGGGATAGATACATGCGAACTCAATGGATCTCAACTCATCAAGGCTATTTTAGAATGCAACGTTGAACTTTTATGGTTTGCAGGCATTGGAACTTACATAAAAGGTTATGATCAATCTCATAGCTCTGTTCATGATTTAGCTAACGATGCCGTTCGAATTGATGCTGTTAATTGTCGAGCAACTGTTATTGGGGAAGGTGCTAATTTAGCTATCACTCAACATGCTCGATATTACTTAAGTGAAAAATCTGTCAAACTTAATACTGATTTTATCGATAACTCTGCGGGAGTTAATATTTCTGATTATGAAGTTAATCTAAAAATATTGTTGCAATATTTGTTAGCTAAAAAACAACTCAAAACAACCAAACAACGTTCTGATTTATTAGCTTCTCTTACACCTGATGTGATTCAGCTTGTTCTAAATAATAATCAAGATCAACATCAACTAATCTCGTTAGAAGAATGCCGTTCTCAAAAAGCAATTTACCCTTACCAAACTCTTATTAATTCTTTTATTGAACAAGGTGCTATTAATCCCAAGAAAGACACCATCCCAAAATCATCAGAATTTGAAGAACTAGATAAAAAGAAACTTCCTTTACCAAGACCCTTATTAGCGTTACTACAATCGTTAATTAAGTTAGAAACATCTGAATCATTATCCTCTAGCGATTGCTTATCTCACCCACTTTATAATAAATTATTTACATCATATTTCCCAAAAAAACTCGCTAAATCCTATAAAAAACAGATACAAGCTCATCCATTACGAGCTGATATTACAGCAACATCACTCACCAATTACTGTATTAATAACGCGGGTATTTTATTTTTTAGCTTTATGAAAGAAGTGACCAATCAAGCTACCGATACTATTGCTACAACTTATTTCATTTTAAATCGCTTATTTTCTTGTGATACTATGCGCCAAAAAATTTTGTCACAACCTATTCCTTATGCAAAAAAATATTCAGAATTAATTGCTGTTGAAGATCATCTAAAATATATGATTTTAGATGCATTATTACTTGATTCAAACTCTTTTTCTCTTGAAAATTATGATGACATTCTCTCAACTCATAAACTCTATCGATCCTTTTATCCTAGCAACTCAGAAATTAATTCTGATACCTTATATCATTCTGTTCGTAACTTTATTCCTTTCTATACTGTTTTTCATACTATTTCAGATCAACAACGCTCTACCTTATTTGATTCCATTGATACTATCTATCGTTATTTTTCCTTTGATGAATTGTCTGACATGCTTGATAGCGTCATGCTCTTTTCTACCTGGGAAGTTGAACAACATAAATTGTTACATAAATTATTATCTCAAAAGAAATTACTGATCATTCAACACTGTATTTCTAACTGCGAGGATCCTAAGGGTGTTACTAAAGCTTATATTGAATCTTTGTATGGAGGCAGCTTAAACTCATTTAAACAGGATCTATCCTCATTAATTGGGATTGAATCTATTTCATTATCAGCGTTATCAGTGGTAATTAACAAATTAACATTACTATAAAACTATAACGATATGCATTGCTCCTAACTATCTAAATTAGTAGAAGTGTAATCCAGTGTAACTTGATGTCGACAATCATTCTCTATACCTTCTTCACTATATCTACCTCTTTTTATATGTGCACATTTACTGGTATTGGCTTTCTAATTTCGGGTTCGCTCTTTTGTTAATATCTTTGCATGATTAGTTTTTAGAAATAAACTCATTCATATCTTTTAAGGCTTCTTTGGCTATTTTAGTCTTATTTTTTATAGCAGATGCACGAACAAAAAATACACCTTCTAAAATGATGATATCATTTGATGATTCTAATTTATCTTCTTTACTAGATTGCATCTTGCAACTCCTTACTATAAAACTGTATAGTTATTGATTGTCTTATTATAAAAATACCGAAAATGAGCCGTTTTAAAACATTGAATTTTTTTGATATAAATATCGACAAACCAATAATTTATATTATTGGACCTACGGCAATTGGCAAATCTGAATTCGCGTTATCCCTTGCTCAACACCTCAAAGCTGAGATTATTTCGGCTGATTCATATCAAGTTTATCAAGGTATGGATATTGGCACTGCAAAAGTATCTAAGAATGATCGCTTATTAGTGCCTCATCACCTTATTGATACCCACTTACCAGATCAACCTTATAATGTTACTGATTTTTTACGCTATTGTAATGACTACCTTCAATCTAATAAACAAGTCATTATATGTGGGGGTAATGGCTTATTCTTACGATCATTTCTCTATCGTTATGAATTTCCTAAAGCAAAAAGCGACCCTAATATACGTCAATCGCTTATAAATGATTACGATAAAGGCCTTAAGCAATCTTTATGGGATAAGCTACATTCCGTTGATCCTAAAACAGCAGCTAATATCCATATCAATAACAAACATCAATTAATTAGAGCCTTAGAAATTTATCATATTACTCAACAACCTCCATCTTCTATTAAGCTCCAAAATGCTACCCCTCGTGATGATGTCACCGTTTTAGGTTTAACATGTGATAGAAATGTGGTAACTCAACGTATAGATGAACGAGTTGATATTATGATTAATAATGGTCTTATTGATGAAGTTAAACACTTACTTGATGTTGGTTATACATCAAGTCTTCCTGCACTCAACTGTATTGGATATAAAGAAACCATTCAGTACTTAAATGGTAGTATTACTCGAGATGAAATGATAAGATTAATTAAAATTCATACTCATCAATTCTCAAAACGTCAAATGACATGGTTTAAAAAAATAGATAATGTTTTCTGGAATGTTTCATCTAAATAAAGATCAATTAAAACAATATATGATTTATACTGTTTTAGCATTGGCAGTGCTTATCAACACGGCTATTATCTATAGTCCTTTTATCCCGCAAAATATTGATTTAGAAGTCAATGACACAGCACTTAGCACCATTACCGCTCCTCGTTATATAGAATTTGAATCTCGCCAAGATAAAATAGCGAATAAAAAAACCCAAAATCATATTAAAAACACCATCCCTCCCGTTTATTCCATTAATCAAACGATTAATAGTGCTATCATTGAAAATATAGGTTTATTTTTTGATGATATTGCATCTAATCCTATGGATAAATTAAGTATCTATATTTCTCAAATTTTATCATCAGAAGATACCTTTTATTTAAAATCGATTTCCAATGATATGTTTCAGCAATTAAAAAGTGATACTCTTTCTATAACAAACACCTTATTATCTAGCGGAATTAAAGAAATTAATCATGCCATTGTTAAAACATCTGTTTCTGAATCATTACAATCTTATGAGCCTAGTCTTCAAACTATTGCTTATCAGATTATTATGCATTACTTACAACCTAATCTTACTATTGATCAAGAGCAAACAAATCTTATTATTAAACAAGCATTATCATCTCACATAAAACAAACATCCATTTATAAAAAGGGACAACCGATTATTTATCAAGGAGAGCGTATAAATGGAGCTCAAATCGAAGTCTTTAAAGCACTTAATATGTACCATAGCAAAGCTAGTTATATTGAACTTTTTGGTATCTTTATTTTTACTCTAATTGGCATTCTTATACTGGATCGATTTATTTATTATTTTTATAAACGAGCTTATTTTCTAAAATATATCTGCTTAAGTTTATTGGTTTTAACCCTTCTTGTTTTAATTGGGCGTTTAAGCTTACTTCCTACTTATCTTCCTTCTGATGTACTTATTTATCTACTTATCCCTATATCTATCTCTTCTATGCTATTAACCTTTCTTGTTTCATCTAATATCGCTCTTATTACAGGAACCTTAATTAGCATTTTTATTAGTCTTTTATTTAATATGAGTTTTGACGTCTTTATATTTTTGTTTCTTAGTACTTGTTTTACGACCTTTACCGTTTTAAAAGCCTATAAACGATCTGACTTAATTTTATCTGGATACTTTATTGGAGTATTTAATATTTTTTGTATAATTGGTATTGGACTTCTATCTAAAGAAACCAATTATTCTTGGTATGGTATTAATGCTCTTTTTGCCTTTGGCAATGGTGTTTTCTCAGCAATGGTTACGCTTGCAATTTTACCTTATTTTGAACTTTTATTTAAAATTACAACGAACCAAACATTACTTGAACTTGCTAATTTAAATCATCCTTTACTAAAACGCCTTATGATGGATGCACCTGGTACCTATCAACATAGCTTGATGGTAGCTAATCTTGCGGAAGCAGCAGCCGAATCTATTGGTGCTAATAATATTTTATGTCGTGTCGGTAGTTATTTTCATGATATTGGCAAATTAAAACGGCCTGTATTTTTCTCTGAAAATCAATTTTCAGAAGATAATCCTCACGAAACAATAGCTCCTCGTATTAGTAAAATGATTATTCTATCTCACGTTAAAGAAGGCGCTGATTTAGCTATTAAACATAAACTTCCTACTGTACTTAAAGATCTTATTGAACAACATCATGGCACCTCATTGCTATCGGTATTTTATACCCAAGCTATATCAAAAGAAGGTCAAGTCCCTACAACTGATGATGAATTTAGATATTCAGGGCCAAAACCACAAACCAAAGAAGCAGGCATTCTTATGTTGGCTGATTCTGTAGAAGCTGCTACTCGTTCTATCGAAAAAATAACACCTCAAAAAATCGAAAATATGATTAACAAAATTTTTAAAGATAAAATGGATGATTTACAACTATCTGAATGCCCTCTAAGTTTAAATGAAATTTTTACGATTAAATCTAGTTTTTTATATTTATTTAGAGGCATTCAACATAATCGAGTTGATTATGTTAAAGAAGTCGAAAAACTTAATTCTCAAGATAATTCTTCTGATGATATTACATCTACTGATATTAAAAAATCATAATGGCTGTTTCCTATTCTGTTCATTACCAAACACCTTTTTCTCATACCTTTAATGCCGATTTATTTATTAAGACAGCATTTAACTTAAAACATGTCTATGACGGTTCTATAGACTTTACTTTTGTTAATGATGACTTTATGGTTTCACTTCATAAATCTTATTTAAATGATATATCCAAAACAGATATTATGACGTTTAATTTAAACTCATTAATCAATCCTATTGGAGACATTTATATTTGTATTAACGAAGCTGAACGTAATTCACATCAATACAACACATCATTAGATTATGAAATTCAATTTCTTATCTTACATGGTATTTTACATCTTATTGGCTATACCGATGAAACCGATTTTGAAAAAAACTATATGCTTGATGAACAAAATCGCTTACTAAATCTTATCCATCCCCTCATTTAAGTTATGAAATTTAATTCTTTTTTATATTCACTTAAAATGGCTATCAGTGGATTACGGACTGCCTTATGTAGAGAAAAGAACTTTCAAATTCAGGCTATAATAATGATTTTTGTTCTATTACTTAGCTTTCTTCTGTCTTTGTCTATTTTTGAATGGTGTATTATACTTTTTTGTATTGGAATGGTATTATGTGTTGAATTAATGAATACATCAATTGAATATTTAGCTAATCTATATAATTCTCATTATGATTTAAGAATAAAACGAATTAAGGATATAGCTGCGGGTAGTGTCTTAGTTATTAGTCTGATTTCAGGTATTATAGGAGGACTTATTCTGATCCCAAAATGTTTAAACTTTACTAAAAGTTGGAAGGTTATACTATATTGATAGATATACTTTTTGTTAAAACCATAATATTTGTACTTTTTATTTTCTTGTCAGCCTTTTTTTCTGCTGCAGAAACAGCATTTACTGCTATCAATAGAATTAAGCTTCGTTCAATAATCGAAGCACAAAAAAAACAAGCACATCATATTGAATTTTTACTTCAACATCCCAAAAAATTATTAACGGCTATCCTGATTGGCAATAATCTTGCCAATATTGCAGCAACTACTTTTGCTACTGCCTTTTTTATTGATCTACTACGTTCTATTGGGTTTACCAATATCGCAGCCATGTTAGGTATTATTACTGTTTTAGTCACCTTTATTTTATTAGTTTTTGGAGAAATTACTCCTAAAACACTGGCTATGAAAAACCCATCTAAATGGGCCTTTAATATTTCTTCTATTATTTATTATATCTATTTTATTGAATATCCATTTATTTGGCTGTTTTACTCTATTACCAAATTACTTAGTTCTATTTTTGGGATTCAAACTACGGCTTCGGCTCAACTTTCTGAAGAAGAAATTAAACTCCTTATTCAACTAGGCCAAGAAGAAGGTATTTTAGAAAAAGAAGAACAGAAAATGCTTCATGGTGTTATTAATGTTTTTGATAAGGTTGTTCGAGAAATTATGACACCTCGTACTGATATGATCTGCTTAGAACGATCAAGTTCCATTGCCGAAGCTATTGATATTATCCGCTCAAAGGGTCACTCTAGAATCCCTATTTATGAAGAAAAAATTGATAATATTATTGGGTTTGTTTACGCAAAAGATCTTCTTTATGCCAATCATTCTAATCAAGCTAATCTACTTCATAATTTTATGAGAGAAGCTGTTTTTATTCCTGAAACAAAACAAATTCAATCCTTATTACAACAAATGCGTAAAAAAAAGTTTCATTTATCGATTGTTGTTGATGAACACGGTGGTGTTGCAGGACTTGTTACAATGGAAGATATTATTGAAGAAATTGTTGGAGAAATACAAGATGAATATGACAATGAAAAACTATCTATTAAAAAATTAACATCATCTCGTTATATCATTGATGCTGCTGTTCGTATTGAAGAACTTTCTGAAACATTAGGATATCAATTTCCAGAAGATGAAGATTATGATACGGTTGCTGGCTTTATTCTTGCTCAAATTGGATCTTTTCCTAAAAAAAATGATAAAATTTCTTATGAACATTTTGATTTTATTGTAAGAGACATTAAAAATAGACGCATTATTGCTTTTGATGTCGTTATTCATAAAGAAAAATCTAGTTCGTAAACCGTTGCTCAATTAGGTCTTAACATTGTATCCTTTAGCACATGAAGGATTCGTCTAAATTAAATTTATCATTATCACGTTTTTTAAAAAAACAGTATCCTGATAGTTTTAAATTTAATCAAATGATTGTCCAAAAAGGAATTGCTAATGCTTCTATTATTTCTGAACATATGTACCGATCATGGCCTTTTTGGATTTCAAAACAATTAAAATCTGATCAAACTCCTCATATTAGCGACACGAATCTCCTAGGGCTTATCAATACAAAATATAGAAACTGGACCTATATCAGCAGTCCTAACTCTGATAATGCCGTCATTATAGATCCTGCTGGACTCATTTATGTAAAAGGAAAATCATACTCAATAGATTTTTGGATTAGCAACTCTAATTCACTTTTCATCCCCTCTCATAAAGATGACATTTGTCAGCAATATATCCCAGAATCAAATAGCGTTTTAACATCATTTTCTTTGTCTCAACTTGATATAGAATCTCATGTTATGTTTAACCAATTACCCAGTAATCTTGATTTTGTATTTTGCAACTATAAACTTACAAATAATACCAAGAAAAATATTAAATTTTCTTTTTATATCGCTATTCGTCCATTTGATTTTGAAGGTGTCACTGATATTCAATCTATACAATACCTACAAGATGGTATTTTTATGGTTGATAAACAATTAGGAATCGTTTTAGATAAACAACCCGATAATATTGTTTGCCTTGCTCATCACGAAGGTGATGTTAGTGAGCATTTTAATAAATTAGAAATGATTTTCAATGCTTCTTGCCCACTTAAAAAGGTGTCTGCGTTTGCTGAATATCGTCTAGTCATTGCGCCTAACAAAGATATCTCTTTAACATTTAAAATTCCCTGTATGACACGTCTCTTCCCTCAACTAAAAATACCTTTCTTTCATCAACAATCACCTTCAGATTTAGTTCAAAAAACATATCAATCGTTTACATTTGATAAATCCCTTAAAGAATTATCATTTTATAACTCTGATTTACGTAATCAGGATATGTCATTTTCATTTCCGGATGCTCATTTAACACAATTTATTCATTCTCAATTTTCATTTTTAATTTCCTCTCTTCATACGAACTCCTTTAAATATGGTTATTATCAAGAATTAAATCATTCTCTATTTGACCACCTTTTCTTTATGAATTCACTTTATATTGCGGGATACAAACCTTCCTTATATTCTTATATGTTTTCAGTAAAATATCTTAATAAGATTTATTCCGAGTTAAAATCTAAACAACTTACTTTTACTGACTGTTCTTCTTGGTTTGAAAATTTATTAGGCTTATTCAACAGTAATGTTATTACTATTACTCATGATATGTATAAAGTATTATTTAAAATTATCATGCTTGGCTTAAATCAATTTAAATTTTATGATGATCTTGAATTTAAAACGCTACCTGCTCGTTCTACCTCTAAACATTCTTCCTCTTTTTTCTTATCTGATGTTATAGGATTATTTGGTTGCTTACATTTTTTCAAACTGCTATCTCAAAAATTACCTTATGGGAATTTAGACATTATTAATAATGCTAATTTAAATCATTATAGTGCCTTATTAGAGGATTCGATCGAAACGTTTTGTAGTGTTGTTTCTAGTAAAATTGCTTTAAATAATGTTGTTCCTGTTTCTTCTACCCAATATATTTCCTTAGATTTAATTAAAACACTTTCTTTATATGTTACATTTTTTCCAAACAAAAATAACTATGTCAAAAATACAATTTTAAATATTCAAAAGCATTTAGCTTATAACCAATTAATCTTTTCCATGATTAACCCTTCTGGGTTTCCATTATCTTACAATTTAGATTATATACAATTACTGATTAAACTAGATCCTAAAAATGTATTTAATATCATCACTAAGCTTTTATCCTACTCAACATCTACCTTTACATTTCCAGATACTATCCACCCAATTACAAAAGGAGGTAGTGAAGGTGATGGCCATACTATCAAACATGGTGTTTTACTTGCGCAGTATATCTTTGATACGATTCTTTATAAAAATGATAAAAATCTAATCTTGTTTCCTGCAATACCCGCTGAATGGTTAGCTAACCATTCTTGGCATCTTAATAACTATAAAATAGGTAATGAAACTATATCCTTATCTGTTAAACAATCTCCTACTGAAACCATACTTGATATTACGTTTTCAAACAAAAAATTATTTAGTTTTTTTATGATTCATACCCATTCTCACTATAAATCTTTTATACTTAATGATACTGAAATTGCTATCAAATCTCCTACGATTAAAATACCTGGATCTGAAACATGTATCCGTCTCATTAAACATGATGTCAAATCAACCTTCTAGTGAATCCATAGAAGTTACCAAGCTTGTCAATGGCGGTTATGGGTTAGCTTATTATCATAAAAGACCCTTGTTTATTCCTAAAACTGTTCCGGGTGATCATGTCCAGGTTTTGTTAACTCGCAAAAAAAAATATTACTCGTTTGCAAAAGTTATTCGTTATACAAAAAAATCTCCTTTAAGACAACTCGATACATGTATCCACTCTAATGAATGTGGTGGATGCCAATTTCAAGATATTGACTATTCAAACCAACTTAACCTAAAACAAGATTGCCTTCATGACACAATTACTCATGATGCCCCATTTTTATTACCTTATTTAAAACCAATTGTCCCTTGTAAAACAACTCATTATCATCGAAATAAAATGGAATTTGCTTTTTATCAATCGGAAAGCTTAGAGCTAGGCCTTAAAGAACAACTAAACCCTACTTCGGTTATTCCTGTTTCACAATGTCTCTTAATGTCAGAAACCTCTAATGATATTCTTAACTTTACACGAAACTTCTTTGAAAACTCTAAATTAAGTGTTTGGAATTCTCGCAAACAAATGGGCTGCTTAAGTCACTTAATGATTAGGCATTCAAAAGCATTTGATACCTACATGGTTAATATTTTAGCAAGTTCCTATGAACCCTTATTTTCTGATTATGCACTTTCTTTAAGTCAACAATTCCCTCAGGTAAAATCTATTAATTTGTTAAAATTCATACAAAAGAAAGGTATTCCATCCTCTACATCTTGCCATCACTTACATGGTGATTCCTTCATTTTTGAAACTATTAATAATCTTACCTTCCGTATTTCTCCACTTTCTTTTTTTCAAACAAACAGCCTTCAAGTTGGAACCTTATATGACATTATTAAGGATTCATGTTCTTTAGAACCCGGCCAAACGCTACTGGATTTATATTGTGGAACTGGCACAATTGGTCAATATGTTAGTCAAGGTAAGTATAACTTAATAGGGATCGATGAAATCTCTGAAGCGATTGAGGATGCAAAAGAAAATGCTCGTTTTAATAATATTGATAATACTACCTACTTTTCTGGTAGAGTGAAAAATATCTTAAAGTTTAACTCGTTCTCTCCTGATTGTGTTATTATCGATCCTCCTCGATCTGGGATGGTTCCAAAGGCACTTAAGCGTGTTTGTGAACTTAATTGCAAGCAATTAGTTTATGTTTCTTGTAACCCAGTTAGCCTTGTACGTGATCTTAAATTGCTAAGAGACTATGGGTATTATGTTACTAATTTTACTCCTGTTGATATGTTTCCTCATACTTATCATCTTGAATGTGTGGTTTCTCTTACACTAAATTAAAAATTTTTTACCCATATATATGCAGGATTGTTCTTACAAATCTATCGCGTATTTACTTGAACATGATAGATAAACTAAGTTACACTAAAATTACGTATGAAATATAATAATGAAATTCATCAACTGGATGAACATAATGACGAATTATTAAACCTCTCAACAATGCTTAATAAAGCGATTCAAACATGCCGTCGTCAAGAATTAAATTTAATTATTAAATTTTTAGAAAACTTTTCAAACGATACAAATCAAGATCAAAGCTCTCTTTCAGAAAGTCCTGATTATATTAGTCATTCTTCAGATAAAGCTGAACATGAAAAGTTTAAAAGTATCGTCACTGATTTAAGAACCTTATATGATACAGATAAACCAGCTGCTCATCTTATCTTTTTTATGAGAAAACATATCGATCAGCTAATGTCTCATATTCAAAATCGTGCTCTTACTACTCAAGAATCTACAGAAACAACGGAACATAGTAATCCTCATGAGATATTTGATGCTTATCTTAAAAACAATGATAGTCGTTATACCAAAACTAAGCGCTTTATTACTGAAGAAATTTTTAATCTAACAGATCATTTTGAAGTTGAAAATTTTATTGATCACTTACGTTCTCAAACAAAAGATATTTCTCGTGCTACAGTCTACCGAACTATCAAACAACTATTAGATGCCAATCTATTACAAAAGATTACTACCTTAGATGGAAAAGTATTTTATGAGCATTCTAAAACTCAACTTCAACATGCTCATATTATTTGTAATCAATGTGGAAAAATTACTGAAATGCATGATGATAACCTTCAGGATTTAATTACTAAGTATTGTGATAAGATTGATTTTACAATGTCATATCAGTCTATCCATATTTATGGAACTTGCAAGAATTGCTCTTAAGCTAGGTCATTATACCCTACATACTATATGTAACCCTCTGTTTATATGCGATATGTTTGTGGTATAAATAAACTATGGAAACACTTATTGGAACGTTTATTATTATGTGCTTAGCTTTTTTAGGCTTTGGTGTTGGTGTTTTATTTTTTGGTAAAACAGCAAGCCATGATGCCTGTGGTAAGGTTCCTGAAATTGATCCTGAAGAGTGCTTATCTCAAAAAGCTGGTT
>CETH01064896.1_pt1 | contig 43126 bp, 41 predicted proteins | sample 361461 | NCBI WGS metagenome assembly CETH01 (sample SAMEA2622695, study PRJEB7988) | marine metagenome | isolation source: saline water (ENVO:00002010), including
CATTGTTTGGAACATAATCAAGATCGCAATTAGGATCTTTATTCACGTAGTTGATTGTAGGAGGGATGAAATTATGTGTCAAAGAAAGTATACAAGCAACAGCTTCTATACCTCCCGAACCTCCTAAGAGATGACCTGTCATCGACTTAGTAGAGCTTACAGGAATAAGGTATGATCTGTCTTTAAAAATTGATTTAATTGCAGAAGTTTCGTTACTATCATTTGCGGCTGTGCTAGTGCCATGCGCATTAATATAATCCACACTTGCAGGATCAAGTGATGCATCTTCAATAGCAAGTTTTATTGCTTTTGCTCCACCAACCCCTCCAGGAGAGGGAGCCGTAATATGATGTGCATCACAAGTTGTTCCATAACCGATAATTTCAGCATAGATTTTTGCATTTCTTTTCTTTGCATGCTCTAGAGTCTCAAGGATTAAGATTCCTGACCCTTCTCCAATAACAAATCCATCTCTTTCTAAATCGAAGGGTCTGCTAGCAGTTTCGGGGCTTTCGTTTCTGAAAGAAAGGGCTTTTGCACTAGAGAAACCAGCTACACCAAGAGGTGTAATACTGGCCTCTGCACCGCCGCAAATCATTGCATCAGCTTTCCCAAGCTGTAAAAGCCTAAATGAGTCACCAATTGCATTTGAGCCAGCTGCACATGCTGTAGAAACTGAAGAGCTAGGTCCTTGAGCCCCAATTGCAATGGCGGCTAAACCAGTAGCCATATTTGGGATCATCATGGGTACTGTGAATGGACTTACTCGTTTAGGACCTTTAATATTTAAAATTTGAGCTTGAGTCTCCATTGTCAGAAGGCCACCTACTCCAGAGCCAATGATTACGCCAATCCTTGAAGCATTCTCTTCATTGATTTGAAGTCCAGAATCTTGAAATGCTTGTTTTGCAGCAACAACCCCGAATTGAGAAAATCTGTCCCATCTTTTGGATTCTTTAGGTTCAATAAAATTTTCTGTATGAAAATTTTTTACTTCTGCTGCAAATTTGCAAGGATGTTGTTCAGCATTAAATAAAGTAATTTGGGATACTCCATTAATACCTTTTTGAAGGCCGAGTAAATATTCATCAATGTTGTTACCTATTGGAGTCACGGCACCAATACCAGTAACAACTACTCGATGGAAATTTGCCATCCTAAATTAACCTTTTTTCTCTTCGATGAATTTAACAGCATCTCCAACTGTAGTAATTCCCTCAGCAGTTTCATCTGGAATTTCAATATCAAAAGCTTCCTCAAGAGCCATGACTAGTTCAACAGTATCAAGTGAGTCGGCACCAAGATCATTTTGAAAATTGGAATCAGATTTAACCTCCGCTGAATCAACACTTAGTTGTTCAGAAACAATAGTTTGAACTTTTTGGAAAATTTCTTCTTGAGACATAGTTATAAAATTAACTAAATTATTCTTTAAGATTGTATGCCCCAGAGTTAACATAAGTGCAAAATATCTTAAATTTATTGATTGATTGTTAGTAATTTTATTAAAAAAAGGTTATTAGAGCAAATGACTTTGTAACACGCGGTTAAGTTTTACGACACTATTCACATTTCTTGTCATGAAATACTTTCTTACACAATAGGATTGATAAATATTTCAAAGAAATTTTCTTTAATGTCACACGCAGTAAAAATTTACGATACTTGTATTGGCTGTACTCAATGTGTGAGGGCATGCCCATTAGATGTATTAGAAATGGTTCCATGGGATGGATGTAAAGCTGGACAAATTGCTTCATCCCCACGAACCGAAGATTGCGTTGGTTGTAAAAGATGTGAAACGGCATGCCCAACAGATTTTTTAAGTATTAGAGTTTATTTAGGTGATGAAACAACAAGAAGTATGGGTCTGGCTTATTAAAGCTATTGTGCAGTTTTAATAGAGTCCACGTTTCTGTTTATATCCATTTATTTCAACTAAGTTATAAATAAAAAGAAATATATGTGCGGAATAGTTGCTGTTACTGGTTATAGACAAGCACTACCTTTACTCATAAATGGTTTAGAAAAACTTGAATATAGAGGTTATGATTCTTCAGGTATAGCTATTATAAATTCAAAAAAGAATAATTTAATTTGTAATAAATCTGCTGGCAAATTGAAAAATTTAATTTCTAAAGTTAGTAGTAAAAAAATATATGGCACAGTTGGCATTGGTCATACTCGTTGGGCAACACATGGAAAACCTATAGTTAAGAATGCTCATCCTCATTTAGATAATTCTGGTAAGGTAGCAGTTGTTCAGAATGGTATTATCGAAAATTTTTTAGATTTAAAAACAAAGCTAGAAAATGAGGGAGTAAAATTTCAATCCGATACTGATACAGAAGTAATACCTCATTTAATTCAAAAAGAATTAATTAACTTAAGTAAATTAAATCTTGAGAATAATGGCTCTACATTACTTATTGCTGTTAGAAACGTTCTTTCAGATTTAGAGGGAGCTTATGCTTTAGCTGTTTTATGGGCTGGAGCTCCTGATTCATTAGTTGTAGCTAGAAGGCAGGCCCCCTTGATTATTGGTTTAGGTGAGGGAGAATTTGTATGTGCGAGTGATACTCCAGCAATAGCAAACTTTACTCAAACGATTTTACCAATGGAAGATGAAGAAATAGGTCTACTAACACCTCTTGGTATTGAATTGTACAATTCGAATAACGAGAGGCAATACCGTAATCCAACATCTTTAAAAACAGCTGAACAAATCGTCGATAAGAAAAACTTTAGGCATTATATGCACAAAGAAATTTATGACCAACCTGATATTGCAAAAAATTGGGTAAAAAATTATTTCGTCAAAAATAATAATGATAAAGAAATAAAGATTAACTACAATTTTGATACAAAGTTTCTAGAGAAAATTGAAAGAATCGAGATTCTCGCTTGCGGCACTAGTAGACATGCTTCTATGGTAGGTAGCTTTTTACTTGAGCAATTTTCAGGAATACCAACTAATGTTTTTTATGCAAGTGAATTCAGATATTCTCCTCCTCCTCTCCTCCCAAACACATTGACAATTGGAGTAACTCAATCAGGAGAAACTGCAGATACTTTGGCTGCTTTGAGTATGGAAATAAAAAGGAGAGAGTTACATTCTGATGAAAGTTATAAACCTAATATAATCGCAATTACTAATAGATTGGAAAGTTCAATAGGGAGACAAATTTTAAATATTATAGATATTTCAGCTGGCATTGAAATAGGTGTTGCTGCTACAAAAACCTTTTTCGGACAGTTATTATCTTTTTATGGCTTAGCAATTACATTTGCTCAAGTAAAACAAAGTAAATCAAATAATGAGATTAATCAATTAATTTCTGACATATCTAATTTACCTCCAATTCTAAAAAATTTGGTTAATAAACATAATTTAATTGCTGAAAAATTAGCGCATGATTTCTCCGACATTAAAGATGTTATTTTTTTAGGAAGAGGTATAAATTATCCTATTGCACTTGAGGGAGCACTTAAGTTAAAAGAGATTAGTTATATTCATGCTGCGGGTTATCCTGCTGGCGAGATGAAACATGGACCAATAGCATTATTAGAAAAAAAAGTTCCTGTAATCTCAATTGCCACTCCTGGAAAGGTTTTTGAGAAAGTTATAAGTAATGCTCAAGAGGCAAAGGCTAGAGATTCTTTTTTAATTGGTATCGCCCCAGAATGTGATGGGACAGAAATATTTGATTATTTGATGCCATTGCCTGTAACTAATGAATGGTTATCTCCTTTGATAGCTGTAATACCTTTGCAATTGCTAAGTTATCATATTGCAGCTCATCGTGGATTAGATGTTGATCAGCCTAGAAATTTAGCGAAAAGTGTAACAGTAGAATAACCTTGTTTGGTGGTAAGTCATCCATCAAAAATATTGATATTTCCTAATAATCCATCTCAAACTTGGTGTATCCAATCTACAAAATAACTTCCCGCTCCTCAAAACTGCTCAATACTTCAAATCTATAAATGCAATAGATACTTATTTATATAATTTGAGTAGAACCTGCACCAAACCAGGATCCGATCTCAAGTCAAGTCAGATCATTCCTAACAAAAGAACTTTCTAACTCTTCCAATCCAAATGTATTAATAAGGAGACATTCAGTTATATTAATTTTCTTCGATATTTTCTTTTTTGCTGAACAAATATTTGCTTTTATTAAACAAAATAGAATATTAACGAATTGATTTGGTGAATTCTAACAGAAAAGTTTTTTAAAATTTAATTACTTAAGGTGGGGAAATGATGTTTTGACATTTGTAATTAATCCTTTTACGACTGTGGATAATTTTATTATTTAACATTCATAACAAACCATAACTAAAGTTAGAGTTCTAATAATCCTTTCGGTGGATTAATGATTATATAATTTTCTTCCTTTGCTACTGTAGTTACAATCTCTTTTACGAAAGGAATAAGGACTTTTTTATTATTTTCAAATAAATGAACCATAAGAAGATTATTATTATCAGTAATTAGATCACAAACTTCTCCAATTATTATCATTTCATTTTGACTGAATAATTTTACTTTTAGATTTAATAATTCATTGATATGAAATTCGCCATTTTGTAATTGAGGTAAATCACTATTTTTGACAAGCAATTTTTGTTTAATGAATTTCTGAGCTTCATCTCTAGAATTAATTCCCTCTAGAGAAATTATAAAAGTTTCTTTACCTGGCTTTCGGTATCCTGAAATTAAATTGAATTTAGTTGGCTTATCTTTTTCTTTCTGTACCCATCTTGCCCCCGGTTTTGTAAATCTTTCTTCAAATTCACTTAATGATTTTACGCGTAGTTTCCCATTGACACCATGAGGAGATGTAATTTCTCCTACAACCAACCATTTATCCATTTTTGTCATATTATAAATAGAAGTTATTAGATGATTATGGAGTTGTCAGCAAAACCTATCCTGCCAGGTGCGGTAGTAGTTGTCAAAGATTTTAATTCAATTTATAAAGGTTATAAAGGATTCGTTCAAAGAGTTACACATAATAAAGCAGCTGTACTCTTTGAAGGTGGCAATTGGGATAAACTAATAACTTTTCCCTTAAATCAGTTGGAATTAGTTTAATATTCTTCTGCTTGGATTTTTTCATAAGCAATAATAGCTGCAGATTTTTCTGCGATTTTGTGTGATTTTCCATAAGAAATTGCCTTTAACTTATTATTTAAATAAAGTTCACAAAGAAATCTTTTAGGGTCCCCATGCTCTTTTGATACTTCTTTTATTTTATATTCAGGAAGATTTAACCCCCTCTCTTGACACCATTCTTGTAGGGATGATTTTGCATTGAATTTATATGGTGCTTCTAAAATTATTTTTGAATCCTCTTCCCAATATTTATCTAACCATAAATTTATCTCATGAATTGAATTAAAACATTTATATATTGCACCTATCAATGCTTCTGCGATCTCAGCAATAATAGTATCTTTTGAAAAATTATCTCCAATAGCTTTAGGACCAACTATTATTATCTTTTCTAAATCAATCTTTTTTCCTAATCTTGTGAGCCAAGCATCACTAACTAATTGAGCTCGAAGTTCAGAACGTTTTCCTACACTCATACCTTGAAAATTCTTATCAATAAATTCTGATGCTGATAATCTGAGTACAGCATCTCCAAAAAATTCAAGCTTTTCATGATTAATATTTTTGTTGGCTGAAGAGTGTGTTAGTGCTTCATCAAAATATTTCAAAGTGATTGAACTTTTATCTTTTTTAATTTTTCTAAATCTATCTGAATTGATATTTAAAGAATTTAAAAAATGAAGGATATCATTTATCCTTTTTTTTTCACTTGAGGTATACATAGATTATCGATTTCATTAAATTAGTAAGCAGGTCGTAAGCCGGGTTCTGTTCATCTAATTAAAATTAGATGGGTAATCATCTATCTAGGACTGGAATTACTTCTCAGTCTCAAGCGGCGCTGATAAAGTAGATCTCTGCAATGGTCATTGAACCTACTTAGCCTTGCTCCCAACCGGGGTTTACCTAGCCAATACCTCTCGATATTGCTGGTGCGCTCTTACCGCACCTTTGCACCCTTGCCGCACTTCTCAGCATTAGGCGGTATGTTTCTGTGGCACTCTCCTCACGGTTACCCGCACTGGGAATTACCCAGCAAGTTTGACCATATGGGAGCCCGGACTTTCCTCAAAAGAGTTTTATCTCGTTTCCAAAATAAAACTTTTTCGCGACTACCTCCCCTGCTTTCATTTAGCATAATGCTTATTATTAAAAAAAACATCTAATGGGGCTGTAGCTCAGCAGGATAGAGCAACGGTTTCCTAAACCGTAGGTCGTGGGTTCAAATCCCTCCAGTCCCGTAAAATTACTAAACTATATTTAGTATGTGTGCAAAATTTCAACTCTGTAGCTAGCGTGTATATAGTAATTATGCTTTTATGGCAAAGCTACATGATATGCGTCTAAAGCTCTTGATGCAACAAGAACATGAACGTATTGCAAAATCACAACCAAGTGATTTAGATCTTTCAATTGTTCAAGCAAGATGTCTTTGTTGGTTGACTTTGTTAGCAGAAGCACATGAAGATCAAGCTAATGATGCTGAAAAACGTGGAGATGCTGAACAAGCAATGGGTTGGTTTGCTGATTCAATGCGTTTAAGGGATGTAATTAATTTGGTAACAAGTATTGAGATCCCCTTACCGGATAGTCCAGATTCAATTGATGAAAATGACGAATTTCTTGATGGACCCACTATTAATGCATAATTAATGCGATTATATAAATAGAATTCAATTAATGATTTGACTGAAGAACCTTGTCAATGCCCTGATTGCCAGCGATTTTATAGAGAACATGACAGATTAATCAGAGAGTTCCCAACCTTAAAACAGCAACAAGAATTGAATTGGGCCTCCATCCAATCATTCAGGACACTTTGTGGGAAAGTTACAGAGGAGTTACAAAAAAATCTTTCAGACTTTGAGACTCAAAGTAATTTAGATAATGAAAATCATCAATTAAGTGCAACAGAATTTTCTGACTCCATTAATGAATTAGAAAATATTAATGCATATTTATTCTCTATAGAAGCTCTTATGGAAAAAATATTTGAGACAAAAGTTTCTGAAAAGATAGAAGCTAAATTTAAAGAGGTTGCAGGTGAATTAGCGCCTGATCCTTTAAACATAGATAGAATCATATTAAACAGATTATTCCATCAGGCACCCGATTATCCAGATAGACGTACAAATACTAACTAGTTATTTCTTCGATATCACAATTAATTTCTACTGGCATAGGAGAAACTTTCCATATTGAATCACAATATTCACTTATTGATCTATCAGATGAGAAGTATCCTGATCTGGCAGTATTTAATAAGGCCATTTTATTCCATTTTTGTTTGTCGTTCCAGGCTTTACTTACTATGTCTTGAGTGTTCAAATAGTCTTCAAAATCAGCCATAACAAAAAATGGATCTGATCCTTTAAGGCTATTTAATAGAGGTTTAAACAAATCTTTATCCCCATTACTAAAATGGCCTATTTCAATTAAACGTAATACCTCACTTAATTCTGCAGATTTATTAATGAAAGTTTGAGGACAATATCCTTTATTCTTTAAAGCCATTATTTCACTTTCGGTTTTGCCAAATAAGAAAAAGTTTTCAGGCTTTACTAAATCTCGTAATTCAACATTTGCGCCATCAAGAGTGCCAATTGTAAGAGCTCCATTCATAGCAAATTTCATATTACCCGTTCCTGATGCTTCTTTCCCAGCCGTTGAGATTTGCTCAGATAAATCTGTTGCTGGGTATACTATTTCTCCAAGCTTAACATTATAGTCTGGTAAAAATACCACTCTAAGTAATCCATCCATGTCAGGATCAGAATTAACTACATCAGCAATTCCATTAATGAAACGTATCATTAATTTTGCCATAAAATAACCTGGAGCGGCTTTACCTCCAAAAATAATCGTTCTTGGTGCTGCATGATCCCAAAGTCCATTTTTTATTCTCAGATATTGTGCAATTATTTGTAAGGCATTTAAATGCTGCCTTTTATACTGATGAATTCTTTTGACTTGAACATCAAAAAGACTAGCAGGATCAACAAGAATTCCTGTCTGAGAATGTATATAGTTTGAAAGCTTTCTCTTACCAAGAAGCTTTGTTTCTTGAAATTTATTTAGGAAACTAGTGTCGTTTTGTTTGTTTTCTAAATTTTTTAATAATTTCATATTTGTTATCCAATTAGCTCCAAGTTCTTTTTCTAATAATTCGGCTAATCCTGGATTCGCTAAAGCTACCCATCTACGAGGAGTTACTCCATTGGTTACATTAGTAAACTTTTCTGGCCATAATTGTGCAAATTCTGGTAAAAGTTGCCTTTTTATTAGATCTGAGTGGAGGGCTGCAACGCCGTTAATATGATGAGCACCAATCGTTGCTAAATGTGCCATTCTTACTGATTTTGATCCATCTTCATCAATAATAGAAAGCTTTCGCAAAATCTTATCATCGCCAGGATATCTTAATCTAAGTTGTTGTAAAAATCTCCAATTGATTTCGTAAATGATTTCAAGATGACGAGGAAGAAGATCATTAAATAAATGTAAATCCCATTTTTCTAGTGCCTCTGGTAAAAGAGTGTGATTGGTATATGCAACAGATTGATTAGTTATATTCCAAGCCTTGTCCCACCCAATATGATATTGATCAACTAATAACCTCATAAGTTCAGCAACTGCAATTGCAGGATGAGTATCATTTAATTGAACTGTCCAATGCATCGGAAAATCAGTGATTGGGATAGATCTTTTTTCTAGACTTCTCAACATGTCCTGCAGTGAGCAACTAACAAAAAAATGTTGTTGTTTAAGTCTTAATCTTCTGCCTTCATCAGTCCCGTCATTTGGATAGAGAACTTTTGATAGAGTTTCAGAAGCTACTTTCTCTTCAACTGCTCCATAATAGTCACCAATATTAAATGCATAAAAATCAAAACTTTCTGTTGCATCTGCTCTCCATAGTCTCAACCTATCACAAGTGTTTACTCTATATCCCAAGACTGGAACATCATGAGGGACACCAATTGCATGCTCATAAGGAATCCATCTAGATCTGTAGTTACCTTTATCATCTCTATAACTCTCTGTTCTTCCTCCAAACCCTACAAAACAAGATTCATCAGGTTGTGGTAATTCCCATGGCCAACCACCTTTTAACCATTTATCTGTTACTTCTACTTGCCATCCATCTCTAATTAGTTGATTAAATATCCCAAATTCATATCTTATCCCATAACCAACAGCTGGGACTTGCAAAGAAGCAAGTGATTCCATATAACAAGCTGCAAGTCTTCCCAGTCCACCATTGCCAAGCCCAGGTTCTTCTTCTACTTCAAGTATTTGTGACAAGGAGTCTATACCGAATCTTTTTAAAGCATCTTCGGCTTCTTTTGTGATGCCAAGATTTAATAAATTATTGCTTAATTGAGGGCCAATTAAGAATTCTGCTGATAAATAGGCAACTGTTTTCTGTGGTTTTTTTCTTATTATTTCTTGACTTGCTAAATATCTTGTCATTAATCTATCTTTGACTGCGTAACTTAGAGCCATATATAAATCATGAGAGCTTGCAGAAGTTGCTAGTTTTCCAAGGGTAAAAAATAAATGCGATGTCATTCCTTTAAAAACTGCATCTGCATCCATGCCTGCTTTTTCTGAATTTAAATAACAACCTGGAGTAGGAAGTTTTAAATCAAAAGGTTCGTTTTTCTTCATGGATTTTCGCATATATATGACGATAGCCATTTTTATCAAAATTTTTCCTTAGTAACTGCAGATCCACACTTGTTTATTATTTTTAAATATTTATTAATCGGGGCATTTTATAAACCATATTTCTATAAGATATAAGTTTAATTAGCAATTAGATGTATTTTTTGCTTGCAGAATTAAGTGCTCACGATTTAGAAGTAGCTGAAACTCTTATTGGAGTAATTAGATTTTTACTAATATTTCTTGCTGCCAGAACTCTTGCTGAAGTCCTTGTTAGATTGAGTCTACCTACTATAGTTGGTGAGTTGCTAGCCGGCGTGGTTATCGGAGCTTCAGGATTGCATTTGCTGATACCACCCTCTGCTCAAACTCCTCTAAATGATGGTTTAGTGCATGTGATAAGTTCTTTAGCCTCAATTCCTCCTGAGGCAGTTCCAGATGTTTATTTTGAAACCTTTCCATCACTTCAAGCTGTTGCGACATTAGGGCTTTATGCATTACTTTTCCTTACCGGTTTAGAAAGTGAATTAGAAGAATTAGTAGCTGTTGGTGCTCAAGCTTTTACTGTAGCAATGGCTGGGGTGATTTTACCTTTTGCATTTGGCACATTTGGTTTGATGTTTTTGTTTCAAGTTGATTTGATTCCCGCAGTATTTGCTGGCGCATCTATGACTGCCACAAGTATTGGAATAACTGCAAGTGTATTTGGTGAATTAGGCTATCTTAAAACCAGAGAAGGACAAATTGTTATTGGTGCTGCAGTTTTAGATGATATTTTAGGGATTGTAATACTAGCTGTAGTTGTAGCACTTGCTGCAGGAGGTTCATTAGAAATAGCTCCAATTATTAAGCTAGTAGCAGCAGCAGTGGTTTTCGTTATTGCTGCTATTGCTCTAAGTAGAACAGCTGCGCCAGGATTTGACTGGCTTCTTGACAGACTTAAAGCACCTGGAGCTGTTGTTGTAGCTTCTTTCGTAATTCTTGTTTTATGTTGTTTCGTAGCAACTGCAATTGGTTTAGAAGCTGCTTTAGGTGCTTTTGCAGCAGGTTTAATTTTAAGTAGTTCAAAAAATAATCATGCTATCCAGCAATCTGTTTTGCCATTGGTTTCTTTATTCGCAACAATATTTTTTGTCTTAGTTGGTGCAGGTATGGATTTATCAGTGATAAATCCATTAGATCCCTCTAGTAGGTCAGCTCTTATAGTGGCAGGCTTCTTATTAGTGGTTGCGATTATTGGAAAAATTGCCGCTGGTTGGTCATTTGTCATTGATAAACCCACTGATAGATTAGTCGTGGGTCTTGGAATGATGCCAAGAGGAGAAGTGGGTTTAATTTTTCTTGGATTAGGTACTAGTGCAGGACTTTTAACCCCTTCTTTAGAAGCAGCTATTTTGTTAATGGTCATCGGGACAACATTTCTTGCTCCTGTCTTATTAAGAATAGTTTTAAAAGATAAGACTCCTGGAGATGGAAATAAAATTTCAGATGATGTTGCAGCTGATCCTGTTGGACTACGTTAGTAAATAATTTTATTAGTATAAAAGCTAATTAAGTAAAAAATTTAATGACTGAATCAACATCAATAAATGAAAATAGTAATACAAATTGGAATTTTTTAAACTATCCAATACATACTGTTTGTGCAAAACCTAAAGAATTAGCTAATGATATTACAATTCTCCTAATACATGGTTTTGGAGCCTCGACGGATCATTGGAGGTTTAATATTCCTGTTTTATCATCAAAATTTGAAGTTCATGCTATTGATTTATTAGGATTTGGAAAGAGTCCTAAGCCAAATGATGTGGATTATTCTGGCTCGCTCTGGAAAGATCAAGTTGTTTCTTATGTAAAAGAAAAAATTAAAAAACCAACCATTATAGTAGGTAATTCACTTGGCGGATATGCAGCCTTGGCGGCAGGTGCTGAGCTTCAGGATTTGTCAGCCGGTGTAATTTTATTAAATGCAGCAGGATATTTTAGTGAAGAAAAATTAGTTAAGAAAAACATGTTACAGACTTCAATTGAAACAGTTGCAGGAATATTCTTGAAGAATGTAGTTTTGCAAAGATTAATCTTTGAAAACATGAGAAAGCCGAGCACAATTAAAAAAACATTAAATCAAGTTTATATTAATAAAAAAAATGTTGATGATTATTTGGTTAATTCAATAAGGAATCCATCTCTAGATAAAGGTGCTTTTAATGTCTTCAGAAGCGTATTTAATCCTTCAGGACCACAAGGGGAGCCATTGGATGAGCTTTTTAAAAAACTTACTTCCCCTCTTCTTTTACTTTGGGGAAGTAAAGATCCATGGATGAATACACCAAAGAAAAGAGGATTATATCAGAAGTATACTCCTAAAAATACTACAGAGGTAATCTTAGATGCAGGACATTGTCCACATGATGAGATCCCAGATTTAGTTAATAAAAATATATTAGATTGGGCTGAAAGAATTAAATAAGTTTTTTGGTGGGCAGTCAACTAAAAAAAAATAAAGATAATATATTTCGTCTGAAAAAAGATGATCAAAACTTTATTGATTTCTGTCCATATAGAGGCGGTCTTATTACGAACTGGACGTGTCAAGGAGAAAGGATTTTATATTTTGATGAAGCAAGATTTTTAAATACAAATTTAAGTATTAGAGGTGGGATTCCTATTTTATTCCCTATTTGTGGTAACACTGATTCAAATATCTCGTTATTTGGCCGCAATTATTTACAGTTGCCACAACATGGTTTTGCAAGAGATATTAAGTGGGACTTTTATTTAAATTATGAAAATAATTCTTTAAATTTATCACTAAAAGATTCTCAATTTACAAGAAAATATTTTCCTTTTCCCTTCGAAATAAAGTTAAAAGTATTAATAGAAATTGACTCCTTAATTTTTGAAGCTGAAATAATAAATTATTCAAATCACCTAATGCCAATGAGTTTTGGATTACATCCATATTTCAACATCTCTGATTTTAAAAATATTGAATTTTTAAATTATCCATTAATTTGTTTGGATCAAACTCAAAATAAACTTGAATTAACTTGTCAGGCGCTAAATCACCTAGATAAAGGAATAGATTTATTAATGTATTCTTCAGGTTCGCTATCATTTAAAGATTATTATTTTGGCAGAAAAATAACTTTAAATAATCCATATCCTTTTGATATTAGTGTGATTTGGAGTAACCCACCAAGAAATATGATCTGTATGGAACCTTGGACTAGTCCTCGTAATTCTCTAATAGATGGTTTCAGGAAAATGTTAATTCCATCTAATAGTTCAAAAAAATTACAATCATCAATATTAGTAAAAAATATTGATGAAATCTCAAAGCAATGAAAATAATAGTTTTTGATGATGATCCTACTGGATCACAAACGGTACATGATTGCTTATTACTCTTGAGTTGGGATTATCAAACTCTTTTGAATGGAATTAAAAGTCGATCTCAACTTTTATTTATCCTTTGTAATACAAGATCTTTATCAGAAGAAAAAGCTAGTAAAAGGCTAGTAGAAATTTGTAATTCTCTCAAAACAGTAATATATAAAGAAGGATATTCAATAAAAGATTTTGTTTTTATCAGTAGAGGAGACTCAACACTTAGAGGGCATAATTTCTTAGAACCTTATGTTATTAATAAAGCCCTAGGACCTTTTGATGCAACTTTTCATATTCCAGCATTTATTGAGGGCAATAGACTAACTATAAATGGGATGCATTTTGTAAATAATCTTCCTGCACATAAGACTATCTTTGCAAACGATAAAATTTTTGGTTATCAGACTAATAATATTAAGAAATTGATATACCAAAAAAGTAAATTAAAACTTCAACTAGATGATATCAAAAACCTTACCTTAACTGAAATAAATAAACTGGTGGTTAATGAAAACAATATAGTATTTCAAAGAATCAATAACCTAAAGAATAATAAACAAATAATTGTAGATGCAGATAATTATTTGAACTTAGACAAATTTTCTTTAGTAATTAATAAATTAAAAGTAAAAAAAAATTTTCTTTTCAGGTCTGCTGCAAGCTTTATTAAGTCATTTTCTAGAATTGAAGATAATTCAAAGGATAATTTATATTATTCTCAACTTCGACGAAAAGATGATCAAAATGAATATATGAAAGGTTTAATCGTAATTGGTTCTTATGTAGAGCTATCCTCAATTCAGCTTAAAAGTTTATTACAAATTTCTACCTGCAAACCTATAGAAATAAATGTAATAGATTATTTTCAGATATTGAAATTAAAGGAAGAAGAATACCAAATTAAACTTTTTAAAAAACGATTAGTTAAGCAAGTAAGAGAATGTATAAAAAATAATTTCACGCCTGTTTTATTTACTTCTAGAGAAGTACTCATTGCTAAATCAAACGATGAAGAATTCGCATTTAATAAATCTCTTGCATCGTTTATTGCACAAATAATAAAAGAATTGAAATTTGAAATAGGTTATTTAATTTCTAAAGGTGGCATAACAACTAATACAATTCTTAGTGAAGGCTTTAATGTTAATTCTGTATATCTTGAAGGTCAAATTATGAAAGGGATTTCATTAGTAAGTGTTAATCTTACTGAAATCAATGCCTCTATGCCTGTCATAACTTTCCCAGGAAATATGGGCGCTGAACATACAATGAAAAACGTATGGAATGTAATAGAAAATCAGGAAATTAGTAATATTTAAAAATATGAAATAATGGCTTCCGCGAAATCACTGCAAGAAAGAGGATTTACTGCTGGTTTCATTAACCTTGCCAGATCATAGGTAACCTTCTTATCCTCAATAGCTTTGCTAATGCCTAAGGTAATTAAATCAGCAGCTTTATTCCATCCAAAATACTCAAGCATCATAACTCCGCTAAGAATGACTGAGCCAGGATTTATTTTATTTAAACCAGCATGCTTAGGAGCTGTTCCATGTGTGGCCTCAAATATTGCTGCATTATCTCCAATATTTGCACCGGGAGCCATGCCTAAACCTCCTACAATTGCGGCGGCAGCATCAGAAATATAATCTCCATTGAGATTTAATGTCGCAATAATAGAATACTCTTGAGGCCTTGTTTGGATTTGCTGAAATATGCTATCAGCAATTCTGTCATCTACTAAAACCATTTCTTTCCATTTGTTTTTCCCATGGGATTCAGATATTGAAAGAATAACCTTTTTAATTTCTTCACAAATTAACTCTCGTTTTGAATTTGTTAATTTATCGAACCCAGGTTCAATCAATCTAGCGTTGTTCTCAATCGTTAATTCTTTTTCGCGTTCAATATTGTCAAGAATCCAACTTTCTCTTTCTGTAATACAATCATTTCGAAATTCATTTATAGCTAATTCATATCCCCAATCTCTAAAGGCACCCTCTGTATATTTCATGATATTTCCTTTATGCATAAGAGTTACATGTCTTTTATTTCCACTTAATCGTTTTGCATGTTCGATAGCTTTTCTAATATGCCGTTGGCTTCCTTTCTTGCTAATGGGTTTTATACCAATGCCGGCACTTTCAGATATCAATTTATTTTTAAGTTTCTCACTTTTAGGTATTAGCGTTTTATTTAAATAATTTATAAGTGCGACACAATTTGCATCTTCTGCTTCCCACTCTATTCCCATATATATATCTTCAGTATTCTCTCTATATACAATAATATCTAAGTCTTGTGGAGTTTTATGTGGACTTGGAGTTCCTGAATAGTACCTACAAGGCCTGACACAGCTATACAAATCAAATATTTGCCTTAGAGCTACATTCAATGACCTTATTCCACCTCCCACAGGTGTAGTTAGAGGCCCTTTGATTGCAATTCCAAAGTGCTTTATCGCATCAATAGTATCTTTAGGGAGATAGTTATATGTTCCATAAAGTTCGCATGCTTCATCTCCTGCATAAACTTTAAACCAATGGATTTTTTTTTCTTCCCCATAACCTTTCAAAACTGCAGCATCTATAACTTTTTGAGTGGCTGGCCATATATCAACTCCTGTACCATCACCTCTAATGAAAGGTACAATAGGATAATCGGGGACAATTGCTATCCCATTTTTAAAGTTAATAATTTCTCCTTTTTCTGGTGAATTTAGTTTGTCAAATTTAATCATAATTCTTAATCAAGTAAATAATTTAATTCTTCAATTTGCTCAAAGTATTTTTAATTGTAGATAATAAGATACTCAGATTATAAATAAAGCATTATCTAGACATAATATTTTTGAATTGAATGATGTTTATTTCCTCATTTTTATTAAAAGAAACAAATATTAATTAGCTCGACTTTAAAAGTTATGTCATTTTCAATAAATAAACTTAATAGTTATGAATGCAAGTTCTATAGTAGGCGATTTTGAAATAGCAAATAAAATTGCCTCTACCGCAGTATTATTTCGTAAGTATTTTCCTGATGCAAACGTAAATTTTAGTCCCTGGGATAAATCTAAAGATGAAAATATATGCAATACTCTTGATTTCTCATTTCAATTCCCAGGTTGGAGTCCTAATTTAGAGTGCAAGGCAATCTTATTACAACTCAGTATTGAAAATAATAGTCATAATGGAAATCCTAAATTATTAGGAATAATAATGAAAGGAATTCTTATACCAAAGGAGAGATGGATGGTTGCTACTGTAGGTAAGTGGGAAATGACAGGTACCCACTTGCCTCAAAAAGCTCAAAAAGATAATCTTTTTATGGTTTGTAAGGAACTTTACAAGTTATTCTCTACAACATCTACAGGTAACAAAAAATAGATGTTTTTGGTAATTTCTTTGTAAATTAACTATATATTTAATAACAAAACTAAATTTCATTCATGTCAGTAGCTCTTGCAGGACAATTAAGAGAAGGAACTAAAAAATCCCATACTATGGCTGAGAATACAGGCTTTGTAGCTTGTTTTCTTAAGGGAGTTGTTGAGAAAACATCTTATAGAAAGTTAATCAGCGATTTATATTTTGTTTATAAAGCAATGGAAGAAGAAATTGATAGATTAGTAAAAGAAAATCATCCAGTTATTAAACCCATAGGTTTTAAAGAGTTATTTAGACAGAAAACTCTAGAAAATGATTTAAATTTTTATTATGGTGATAATTGGAAAAATGAAATAAAAATATCAATCTCTGCTCAGGCTTATGTAGATAGAATTCATTTAGTAGCTAAAGAGACTCCGGAATTACTGGTTGGACATCATTACACAAGATATATTGGCGATTTATCTGGGGGGCAAATTTTAAAAAAAATAGCAAAGAAGGCACTAAATCTTGATGGAAACAAAGGTTTAAATTTTTATGAATTTCAAATGATTGATGATGAAAAGAAATTTAAAGAATCTTATTCCAATGTTCTGAATGAGCTTCCTATTGATCAAAAAATTGCTGATCAAATTATCCAAGAGGCTAATGAAGCATTTACCTATAATATGCAAATGTTTAAGGAGTTAGAGGGTAATCTGATTGCTGTATTAGGTAAAATTGTCTTTAATTTTATTACTAAAAAAGTTAGAAAGGGGAGTACTGAAAACTAAAATAATATGTTTGAATCATTATTTGATGTTTTAGATGAAAATATAAAAAAGAAAAATGGTGTTGAAGTTCAATTGTCTGATGAATTATCTGAGTACCGTTCGGCAGACTCAAATAGTGTTATTAAAAATTGGTTATTTAAATTACCGAATTATAGAAGGTGGAGAATTACAAAATTAGATGCAGGAGAAAAACTTCAAGTATTAAATACAGTTGCTTATCCGACATTTACAAGTGAAATGCCAATCTTAGGCATTGATATTCTTTGGTTTGGGAATTCTCAAAAATTGCTCGCAGTTTTAGATTATCAACCCCTAATACAAAATAAGGAATATTTAAATAAATATTGTTCAAGATTAAAATTCATAAAAAATCAATATTCAGAATTCAATAATACAAAAATGAAAAATATATATGATAAAAATCAATATTTTTCGCCTTGGGTAATAATTTGTAGAGGTAATAAATTTAATCTCGAATCAGATCTTGAAAGTATATTTAAACTTTTTGTAGAGGAATATTTAAAGATAAATGAAAATAAAAAAGATAATAAATTTCTTAATTTGGATGAAATAAAACAGAGTCAAATTAATTATGATAAGTACAGTGCTGAAAGAGATCCAGCTGGTAAGTTATTTAAATCTTTTTTTGGAGATATTTGGACAATTAATTTTATTAACAACTATTTGTTCACACTCAGTTCGAATTGATTCATATGCGGGATATTAGAAATTCAGTTTTTTATAGAGATGAATGGATATGGTCGAATTTTGTGAAATATTTAGTTGCAAAATTAAATGAATATGATTCTATTGAAAATACTTTACCCTCAGAATTTGTATTCAAGGAATCAACATATGGTTCAAAAAAATCAAAAAAAAATGTTCAACTTTTCACCTGGAGTGTCCACAATAATCGAATAAAGCTTGCTAGAGCAGTTTGCATTCATAGTCCAACATACTCAGTTTTAAATTTTTTAATCATACCTGATATTATTTATAACGTGCCATTATTTGGTGTGGATTTTGTTACTCTTCCTAATTTTCATTTATTAGTTTTAGATTTTCAGCCCTCTTTATCTTTAGAAAAGCAATTTGATAATTATTTGCTAGAAAAAATTATTAATATGAGAGAAAGTTGTCATCAAATAGTTCCATTTGCTGGTGAAATGCCTAAGGAGGTTGATAAGTTTTTTTCTCCTGGTGCTATTTGGTCGAAATTACCTAAAAATACTCAAAGCGAAAATTTGATTTCAGGGCAAATATACAAATCATTTACTGAATATTTAAATTTATATTTACAAGTTTTATTTAAAAGTAAAAAAGTTAAAAGTGATTTACAAGATGAGATTCAAAAAGGGCAAGATTCTTATTTGAAGTATAGAAAAGAAAAAGATCCAGCAAGACCTATGCTCACAAATTTATTTGGAAAACCATTTACTGAGGAATTAATTAATAATGTATTATTTTCTATAAGGTAGAACTATAATTATTAAAAAATATTTTTTATGGATAAGACATCAGTATTGTTTGTTTGTTTAGGCAATATTTGCAGATCTCCAGCAGCGGAGGCTATTTTTTTAAAAAAAATTGAAGATAAAGGTATCGCAGATAAATTTATTGTTGACTCTGCTGGTACAGGTAGTTGGCATGTAGGTAAAGGAGCAGATGAACGTATGAAATTAGCCGCACAAAAAAGAAATGTGGATATAAAATCTAAAGCAAGACAAATAAGAATAGATGATTTCAAAAAATTTAATTATATTTTGACTATGGATGATTCAAATTATAGAGATGTTTTAAAAATGAAAAATAATGAGTCATCTGTAGATTTTTCAAAAATAATAAGAATTCAAGAATTTGCCTTAAACTTTACTGAGAAAGAAGTTCCTGATCCTTATTTTGGAGGAGATGAAGGGTTTGATAATGTATTGAATATTTTAGAGGACTCAATCAGCGGATTTTTAAAAAGTCTTATTTAATTATATTTTTCACTTCTTCGGGAATTTTTTCATCATAAAGATTAACGATTTTTTTGACTATTGCATCAATAGAATATCCATCTGTATTAATCTCAACTGCATCTTTAGCCTTTTTTAAAGGAGATACTTTTCTCTTTGAATCAGTGAGATCTCTTTCTCTTATTTGATCTTTTAGTTCTTCAAAATTAATTTCCAAATTACCATTATTCTCTAATTCAATTTTTCTTCTTTTTGCTCTCTCATCAATGCTAGCCGTGAGAAATATTTTTAATTCTGCATTCGGGAAAACTTTTGTTCCAATATCTCTACCTTCTGCAACTAGTCCACCACAAGCTCCAAATTTTCGCTGCTCTCTCACCAGAAATTCTCTTACTTCACTAATTGATGCAATAGAGGCAACGATATTACTTATTTCTTGAGAGCGTATATATTTTGTTACGCATTGATTATTTATGTATATATCTTGAGAAAATTGATTGTTTGATTTAAAGACTATAGAAATATTTTTTAACGTTTTTTCAAGATTATTTTTAATTGAATAATTAATTTTTTCTTTTAAAAGATACCAACTTAATGCTCGATACATTGCACCGGTATCTAAATAAACCAGGTTTAATTTCTTAGCAATTAATTTTGTTACGGTGCTTTTACCTGATCCAGCTGGACCATCTATAGCGATAATAGGCTTTCTTTTCATAAGGAAAACATGATCAATTAGACGTGTCTCTCCACATATTATCGCACCTGCTAATAGGGAAATATTGGTTATGGAAGTTGTTTTTTCTAAATTAAATGCGTTTACAAGTTCTAAGTATTCAAAAGATAAATTTGATTTTTTTAACTTAGAAATCATTTTATAAATTTCAGATTTTTTTTCTTCAGGAAATATTTTTTGAATATTTAATAATTCTTGGGAAAATAATTTCATCATTTCCCTTTCTGATTGAGATAAAAAATTATTTCTTGAACTTAGAGGAACTCCATCAAAATCTCTAACAGTCTCAATAGATTTGAATTTGATATTTAATTTCAATTTTTTTACCATATCTTTTAAGATTAATAATTGCTGCCAATCTTTTTCACCCAATAAAAGTGTAGTAGGTTTTATTAAACTTATTAATCTATAAACGACTGTGCAAACCCCATCAAAATGTCCAATTCTTTTTACACCGCATAATGTTGAAGATAATTTTTTAGAAGCCTTTAAATATACTATTTCTTTTTCATTCTGAGGAAAAATTTCTTTTTCACTTGGAATGAAAACCGCATCAGCTCCAGATTTAAATGCAAGTTCAATATCTTTTTTAAGACTTTGAGGGTATTGATTAAAATCTTTTTTGTTATTAAATTGTAATCGGTTAATGAAAATACTTATAAGAATAGTATTTGATTTTAGTGTATTTGCTTCTTCAATTAATTTGAGATGCCCTTTGTGAAGGTTTCCCATTGTAGGTATAAAACTAATGTAATTATTGACACTTTCTTTCCATATTTGCAGTTCTTTAATAGTTTTAATGATAATCTTGGTCACTTTGGTTTACAAATAAAGCTATTTAACTTAAATTACTGGACAAAACTGATCTTCAGCGGAATATCTATATAAGGGAAGTTTATCATTTTATTATTATGGATTACAAAAAATCTGGTGTTGACATTCAAGAAGGTAGGAGATTTGTTAATGATATAAAGCAAATTGTTGAAAATACTCATACCTCTAATGTACTTCAGGGCTTGGGAGGATTTGGAGGGTTGTTTAGTTTACCTATAAAAGACTTTAAAAGTCCTGTATTAGTTTCAGGTACTGATGGAGTGGGAACCAAATTAGAGTTAGCACAAAATCAAAATTTTCATAGTGAGGTAGGTATTGATCTTGTCGCAATGTGCATAAACGATATTATTACTTGCGGAGCTAAACCGTTATTTTTTCTAGACTACATAGCCACAGGAAAACTTGATAAAGATCAATTAAAAGAAGTAATTAATGGAATTGCGAAAAGCTGTAAAGAAAATAAATGTTCTTTGCTTGGTGGTGAGACAGCTGAAATGCCCGGTTTTTACTCAAAAAATAAATATGATTTAGCTGGTTTTTGCGTCGGTATCGTTGAAAAGGAGGATTTAATAAATGGTGCAAATATTTGTGAAGATGATGTTATTATTGCGTTGCAAAGCAATGGAATACATAGTAATGGATTCAGTTTAGTCAGAGAAATCATCAGAATTAATCCAGGTATTGATAAACAATTTCAAGATTTAACAAAATTAGATTTTTATTCAGAACTATTAAAACCAACTCAAATTTATTTCAATTTAATAAATGAATTATTGATAGGAGATATTGAAATTAAAGGTATGGCACATATAACAGGGGGAGGTATTCCTGAAAATTTACCAAGATGCATGAGTCCTGAATTTATTCCGTATATAGATATAAAATCATGGGAAATACCTTATATATTTAAATTTTTACAGGAAAAGGGTCAAATCCCCAATAGCGATTTATGGAATACATTTAATCTAGGAGTTGGTTTTTGTTTAGTAGTGGATAAAAAATATAAAAATTTAATTATCGAAATAAGTAAAAATAATAATATTAAATCTTGGGAAATAGGTAAGATCTTGAGAAAAGATGATTCATTTAAAAATCAAATCCTTGCAGGTGTTTTAATTTGAAGATTATTAATTTTTTTATAATTTAGATACTTTTAAATAAGTTTTTTATACACAAATGAAATAGATAGATGTAAAATGTACTAATTACAACCGATAATTCGGCAGTTGATTAATTAGATTAAGTTATCCTTATGCCTTTCGAAAATAAACGGAGAATTACTCGTAGACGTAGTTCAGCAGGTCCAACCCCTCCAAGAAGACCCTCATCAAACTCGGCAGATTTTAATGCTCGTCAAAATCAAGGCCCTAGGCCAACATTTTTAACTTTAAGAGATCATGGTAAGGTTTTTGTTGCAGATTTACCTAACCTATCTGATGGACAATTGGCACATATTAGTAAAGAGGCTAATGAAGTTTTAAGCAGTCTTGTTAAAAGATTAGATGATTTAGAGAATGACTCCAATGTTTCTAATCCTGAAAACGACACGTTAATAAAAGCTTCTACAAAAAAAGATGTAACACTGAGATTTATTAAATCAATTGAAGAAGAACAAGAACATAGAAGAAATAATCCTGCCTTAAGAGATGCTGCATCAGAATCTTTGCCAAGAACCTTTTTAGAAGTAGCAAGACATAGATTACCTGGGGCTACCTTTGATTCTTTGTTAAGAGAGGCTTTAGAAGCTTGTTCTGTAGACGAAGAACCAAAAGAAACTGTGGAAAGAGAAAGGACAAAAGAGACAGTTAAAATCATGGATATACCTTCCTCATCCACAAATACATCTCTCATTGTTAACATCGATACAGATAATAATTCATAGGATGGAAACTCTTGAGCAAAAAATAATCCATAAAGATAATATTGATCCCTCTGATTATTCTCTCGATATATCAAATAATGATGAACGGATTTTATGTAACCATTGTTTCAGAACAATTTCTAACGGCATTAGATGTATGGGTATTTGTGTCGCTGATAATGATTATTAATTAAATTATTAATAATTTACTTAAAACATAATTTTACCAATGGCAGTATTGGTTATATCCATAAAACAATAGAGGATAAGCTTTAAAAAAGTTATAAAAAGTACTTTGCTGTTGGCACTAAATGAGAAGTTAGAGACATGAATAAGAAAAACTGATAACCTATCAATTAGCTAGTTAGCTAATTTAAAATTTTTTCGGAAAATGTGAATTATAAGAATCCTTACGAAAAACTCTTGTTTTTAGAACAGTTCATAGGTAAGACTTTTTTAAAATTTAAAAAGGCGGCACCCAGATTCGAACTGGGGATAAAGGATTTGCAATCCTCTGCCTTACCACTTGGCCATGCCGCCGATGAGCAATTTAAATATACAAGTAATGATTTTACCAGTAAAGAGCCTCATTCATTGTTAATTATATGTAATGGACATGGCGAAGATGTAATAGCTTTAGAATTAATAAAAAGATTTTTAATATCTAAAACGTTTAAAAATATTGAAGTAATGCCTCTTGTGGGGGAGGGATATATTTTTAATACTTTAATTAATAAAGATTTTAAAAAAATTGGCAATTTAAAAGTACTTCCTAGTGGTGGGTTTAGTAATCAAAATTTAGTCAGCTTGATTTTAGATTTGCGGGCTGGAATGTTAATTGAAGTTATTAAGAATTTACAAATTGCAAGATCAAAATCAAAAGAAAAATATAAAATTTTAGCCATTGGAGATTTTCTCCCGTTGTTTTTTGCATGGGTTTCTAAATGTGATTTTGGATTTATTGGGACTCCTAAAAGTGACTATACTTGGATTAGTGGTCCGGGTTGGAACATAAGTGATTTTTATCATAAATTAAAAGGCTCTGAATGGGACCCATGGGAAATATTTATCATGCGGAATCATAGGTGTAAAACCATAATTATGAGAGATGAAATAACGGCTCACAATTTAAATAAAAAAAATGTAAATGCAAAGTTTTTAGGGAATCCCATGATGGATTTTATTAATAATAATGAAGCCATTGAATTTGTTCAAAAGGCAATTTATCAAAAAATCATACTACTGATTGGAAGTCGCTATCCAGAAGCATTAAATAATTTCGAATCTTTTTTATCTTGTCTAATTCAATTAAATACAAATAAAAAATATTTGATTTTTCTTCCTTTAACTCAGAACGCAAATTTAAAAAAAGTAGAAAATCTTTTAGTTGATTATAAATTTATTAGAGATGATAAGAGAGATTTTTCCCTGGGTGAAGAGGCTTGCTGGAGAAATCAGAATTTGTTTCTTTTGATGGGTTTAGGTAAATTCAATTCATGGGTTAGGTTAGCAGATGTGGGTTTATCCAATGCTGGTACTGCTACTGAGCAAATTACAGGTTTAGGAATTCCGTCTTTATCGCTTCCTGGTAAAGGACCACAATTCACAAAATCATTTGCGATTAGACAACAAAGATTATTAGGTGGAAGTGTACAGGTTTGTAATAATAAAAAAAAGCTTATTCAAAAGTTATATATTCTTTTAGAAAATAAAAAAATAAGAAATGAACAGGCCAAGGTTGGTAAGTCAAGAATGGGAATAAGTGGGGCCAGTGCAAAAATAGTTGATTATTTAAATTCTAAATTGTAGAAAAGTAAAGTAAGATTTATTTAATAAAAAAATTTTTATGTATCCAATTAATGATAGAGAATATTTAAAACTTTGTGCTGATATAGCTAGTGTAATGAGCATTAGTTTATCTTCTGCGAAGAAAAAAGTCGAAATAAAAATTTCTAAATGTGGTTCGACAACAATTGAAGAGAAAAGAAAAATTGCAAAAGATATTCTCGTAAGTTGTCAAAATGATAAGGAAAATGGCAAAGGTTCAGTAAAAATATTTGATGAATTAATGGAAACCTTAGAAGATGATGATAACTTTTTGGTTGAGGATTAAATTTAATGATCAAATATATTAGAAAATCTATTTATATCTAGTTCCGAGTATATAGGGATAACATTAAAGCATTTTTCTGCTAACTCATATCTACCTTCACGTTTTAACATGATTACCAGTTTTTTCATTGCATCAATTAAATATCTAACATCATTAGCAGCATAATCTAACTGATTATTTGAAAAATCTTGTTCACTACCCCAATCACTACTTTGGGAGCTTTTATCTAATTCAATGTTAACTAATTCATGTATTAAATCTTTTAAGCCATGTTTATTTGTATATGTGCGAGCTAGTTTACTTGCTATTTTTGTGCAAAAAATATTATTTGTATTGATTTGGAGATTGCATTTAAGAGCCGCAACATCAAATCTTGCAAAATGAAATATTTTTTTGATTTTTTGATTTTCAAGAAGAAATTTAATCTTTTCTGAATGTGAATTATTAATTTCTAATTTTATACAAGTTGTAATATTAAGTTCATTTGATATTTGAATTAAACATAATCTATCTCTACCGTGAATAAGACCCATGGCTTCTGTATCTACAGCTAGATAAGAGGATTTTTTATATGAATTAAATAATTCATCTGTTAAGTCATTTGTACAAAAGTTAATTTTTGTATTTAAATTCATCCTAAGGAATTAATTAGATATTATTTACTTTAACTTTACAGCAATCTTATTAATTTATCTGATGCTTCATTATCCCCAGTCAATATCTCAAAATAAAATCAAAAAAATAAATATAAACTTTTTACTTTATAATTTTAAAGTTAAAAAAATGATAGATGTCTAATTCCTTAAATTCCACTTTATTATTAACAATTCTTCTTTTTATAGGGTTATTTTTTTTCCTAAGGGCATCTAGTAAAGATAGGACCACAACTGTAGAAGTTTCATCTTCAAAGAAACCAGTTGAAGTACTTAACTTAATTTGTAATTGGCTTAAATTACGAGGCTGGAAACAAATAGGCGGAGACAGTAATAAACAAATGTTAAGTTTTAAAGGTCAGGTTATTTCCAGTAAATTATTAGCGATATTTTTATCGATTCTTGGAGGTTTAGGATCTTGTTCTTTGGGTTTGGTAATTGTCCAGCTCTACCCTAAATTAAATTGGTGGCCAATTCTTCTAGGACTTATTGGTGGCCCTCTTTCAGGAATAATTTATTCTCAGAAATCAAGTAGAGAAGAAATCTTTGAATTTAGGCTAGTTGATAATAAAGAATGTAAAACAACCAATCTAAGGTTGAGGGCTCATAGAGATGAACTTATTGCCTTGGAGACAGAATTAAAAGAACCGCTGGGCTTAGAAAGTGATGGTTCTTTGTTTAAAACACCGATTTAAAAGGAAGAATTTTATTAATCGAATACGTTGTATTTTTGGCATATCGATTCTAAGTCTTTATCATTGTGCCAATCTTGTGGTCTAGTAAATATTTGTGTTAATAAGTCTTCTCTTGAATCCTTTTCTGCTTTAAACCCATATTCCCATCTAGCTAATGGAGGTAGTGACATTAATATCGATTCTGTTCTCCCATTTGTTTGTAAACCAAAAATTGTGCCTCTATCCCAGACTAAATTAAATTCTACGTAACGTCCTCTTCTGTAGAGTTGAAAATTTCTCTCTGACTCAGAATAGTTTTGCTTTGATCTTTTCTCAATAATTGGTTTGTAGGCAAGAAGAAAAGCTTCTCCGCAATTTTCTGCTAATGAATAAAGATTATCCCAGCTTAATTCCACTTCTCCAATTTTATCAGATATGTTTGAGGCAATAGTGTCTTTTTCTTTGCCTCTGTATAAGAAACCCTCTCCATCCTGATAGTCATAAAAGATACCTCCAATCCCCCTAGATTCATTTCTATGCTTTAGAAAAAAATATTCATCACACCAAGGCTTAAATACCTGATGTAATTGTGGATTTACTTTGTCACAAGCTTGCTGATGCTTAGAATGGAAATGCCTCACATCTGTTAAGTATGGATAATAAGGAGTGAGATCTGCACCACCTCCAAACCACCAGACTGGTCCTGCTTCAAAATATCTATAATTTAGGTGTACTGTTGGAATATATGGATTTTTGGGATGTAAAACCATTGAAGTACCCGTCGCAAACCATTCATGTCCTTTCGCTTCAGGCCTCTGAGAAATAATAGATGGTGGCAACTCTTTACCATAAACTTCTGAAAAATTCACCCCAGCTTGTTCAAAAATATCTCCATTTTTTAAGACTCTTGACTTTCCACCACCCCCTTCAGGTCTGAGCCATGATTCTTCAGCGAACTTAGATTTTCCATCCAGAGACTCTAAACCTTTACAGATTTTTTCTTGTAACTTGATTAAGAGATTTTTAATTTTTTCTCTAGAATTTTGAGGAGGTGTCTTTAGCATTTATTTTCCTTTGATAATAAAAAGTTTTTTTGATGAAATAAGAGTTTCCCTTTATAATTTCTTTTGAGGGGGTAATTTTTACATTTATTTGATAGTTCGACATAGTTCTTAATCTTTTTTTCGTCGGCTAACTTAAAGTAAACAAGATTAAAGTTTTTTGATGACATCAGTTGAAGAAGCAAATTATGCCCTATCAAAGATTCTTGATACTGGATCGCAGAAAAACTTAATTGAGCTGGGTTGGATTAAAAATGTAAGGGTGCTAATACCGAGATCAATCATTACATTAGCATTACCATCATATGCAAATTCCCAAAGAGATAGAATAGTAAAAGAGATAAGAGAAATATTACTTGGCTTTTCTGATATTGAAGATGTCCAAATCGAATTAGAAAATAACCCACAACAACCCAGTTCAAATGTAGAAAATAATCAACCTCAATTACAACGAATTAATGGCATAAAGCAAATTATTGCAGTTAGTAGTGGAAAGGGAGGAGTTGGCAAAAGTACTATTGCGGTTAATTTAGCATGTTCTCTTGCAAAATTAGGTTTGAAAACAGGATTATTGGATGCAGATATTTATGGTCCAAATACTCCCTCAATGTTGGGTGTTTCTGAAGAGAGCCCAAAGGTTTTTGGGAGTGGTAATGAACAAAGGCTTATACCTATTAGTAAATATGGAATTTCAATTGTATCTATGGGGTTTTTGATTGAGGAAGGTCAACCTGTGATATGGAGAGGACCTATGTTAAATAGTATTATTCGACAATTTTTATATCAAGTTGAATGGCAAGATTTAGATTTTCTCATAATAGACTTACCACCAGGGACAGGAGATGCTCAAATTTCCCTAGCTCAATCTGTACCAATATCTGGAGCAATTATCGTAACAACTCCTCAACAAGTATCACTTCAAGACTCTAGAAGAGGATTAGCAATGTTTAAACAACTGGGTGTACCATTAATTGGTGTGGTAGAAAATATGTCTGTTTTTATCCCGCCTGATCAACCTAATAAAAACTATAAAATTTTTGGTAGTGGAGGAGGTAAACTTTTAGCGGATGAAAATAATTTACCTCTTTTGGCTCAAATACCAATAGAGATGCCCGTAGTGACAGAAAGTAACCAAGGTTTACCTATATCGATAAGTGAACCAAACACAAAGAGTGCTATAAAATTTCAAGAGTTAGCAATCTTGTTGCAAACTAAATTTGTTAATAAATGATTGACGGTATTTATTTCTTTAAAAAAAGAAGATTTCCATTTAGTAAGAATAAATTTAATCTGGATCTTATTTTTTCGCCAATTTTAATTGGCCCTTTTATTTTAGTTATTATTTCAAGCATACTAATTCAAAGTATTCAAAATCAATCCTTCAATAGTGATGCTTTAAATCATTTATGTACTGGTATTATTGGATATTTCTTAGCGATAGTAATTTCATATATTCCGCTTGAAAGATTTAAAAGTTATATTTTTTATTTTTATTTAATTTCAATATTCTCTCTTTGTTTGGTGTATTTCTTTGGAATAACTATATATGGAGCTCAAAGATGGTTGAGTTTAGGACTTTTTACATTTCAACCATCAGAAGTTGCAAAGTTAAGTACGCTCTTAGCATTAGCATTTGTATTAGAAAAGAAGAGTATAAATATAATCAAAGATTTAAATCTTCCGATAATAATTGTTTCTATCCCTTGGATATTAATTTTTTTTCAGCCTGATTTAGGGACTTCTCTGGTCTTAATTTTTTTGTTTTTTGTAATGCTTTACTGGGCACAAATGCCAATAGAATGGATTCTCATAATAGTTCTCTCACTGTTTACATCATTATTTTCTTTCATATCTCCCTTGCTATTAATTTTATGGATTCCATTTATGGGCTTTTTAGCTTTCAAATCCTTAAAAAAAAGAATTTCTTTTTCAGTAATTATCATGGGATTTCATTTGATCATTGCAAAAATAACACCTTTTTTATGGAATGTAGGATTAAAGGATTATCAAAAAGATAGATTAATTCTTTTCCTTGATCCATCACGTGATCTTTTAGGTGGAGGTTATCATTTATTCCAAAGTAAAATTGCGATAGGATCAGGTGGACTTTTTGGCACAGGTTTTTTAAAGGGTAAATTGACCAGTTTAAATTTTATTCCCGAGCAGCATACTGATTTTATTTTTAGTGCCTTAGGAGAGGAATCTGGTTTTGCTGGCTCAATTATGGTGCTTTTCATATTCTTTATTTTAATATCCCAATTGATAAAAATAGCTAAAAAAGCTAGAACTGATTTTGAATCTTTAATTGTTATTGGTATTGCTTCTATTTTTTTATTCCAAATAATAATTAATATATATATGACAATTGGACTCGGTCCTGTTACTGGTATCCCACTCCCTTTTATGAGTTATGGTCGAACTTCTTTATTGATAAATTTCATTTTTATTGGGCTTTCATTATCAACCTTAAAACGTATTATTTCTTTAAGAAATTTATGAAAAATCATATAACGATTAAGATTATTCAAGATTTACTTATATCTGGATCTTCAAATCTTTATGTGAACGATAATACTTCTAGAAGAATTTGGTGGTGTGCATTAGAACTTATTCAAAAAGAGTTCTTATCAAATTATTATCAAAATGGGGGTGTATGGGTTGCTTCACCCCTGCCAGCAATTTATGAAAAAAAATATTTAAATAAATTAAAAGGCTGGCTATTCGCTCCAGAGGGATTTCCTTATTTTAATTATGATTTTGCAGGCTATTTGCCCCAGAATAATGCTAAATCCGATGAAGATCATTTTGATTATTTCTCACAATATAAAATATTAAATTTAAATTCTCTAGATGGTTATGAACCTTTTTTAATGATTATAACTGCTAGTTTTCAATGCATCTTAACTATTGCTGGAGAAAAAAATAAAAAAATTATTATCATGAGGAGCGATCATAAGAGTATACAAAAAGTTATTAAATTAGTAGAAACTAAATTAAGACAAGAAAATAATGATGAAGCAGAGAATTTTAAAAATACTATTAAAGAAATGAATAATTTAGAATTGAATAAAGAATTTATAAATAACTTCTGGCCAATGCTTTCAATTCGGTTGGCTAATCTAATACCAGATTTAAATTTTCAGACTTTTGCTGATCACAATAATAAGAATTTACAAACTACAGAAGCAAAACTTTTAGAAGCTATTTCCCATGAAGTAAGAACACCTTTAGCAACAATAAGAACCTTAATAAGCACAACTTTAAGAAAATATGAAATGAATGAAATAATTAGAAGTCGTTTAATACAGATAGATAATGAGTGTACCGAACAAATTGATAGATTTGGATTGATATTCAATGCTGCAGAATTAATTAATAGTGAACATTTGCCATCTCAACAATTAGCAAGTATTGATTTAGGCGATATTTTAAATAAACTTTCTCCATATTGGATGAAACAACTTGGAAGGCGAGGTATTACTCTGAAAATAGATATTCCTAATGAATTACCGCAAATTTTAAGTAATTCAGAGAAATTAGAACTCATGTTGGGTGGATTAATTGATAAAAACACAAGAGGATTAAGAGAAGGTAGCACCTTAATTTTAGAATTGCGCCCTGCAGGGCAAAAAATAAAATTACAACTAATAGTACAGAAAAGAGATGAAGCAGATAATACAAATAAGCAGAATGGTTCTGATATTGGACCAGTTCTTAATTGGAATCCGCAAACTGGTAGTTTGCAAATAAGTCAATCTGCAATGCATAAATTATTAGCTAGTCTTGGTGGACATGTCACAAAAAGAAAAGATACAGGCTTAACAGTTTTTTTTCCTGTCTCAGAAAAAAAATAATTTCTTATGGATTTAGTTTATTAAATAATGTAGAAAATTTTACAAATAAGTTAAAATTTTAAATTCAAAATGTTAGTTTCATTAATACAAGTAAATAAATTAGGATGACTGAAACTTTAGTTGGTCAATTTCCAAAACATATCGGAAGTACAGGAGGGTTATTAAACTCTGCAGAAACTGAAGAGAAATATGCAATATGTTGGAATAGCTCTAAAGAACAAGCTTTTGAATTGCCAACAGGTGGAGCTGCAGTAATGCATGAAGGAGATAATTTAATGTATTTTGCTAGAAAAGAGCAATGTTTAGCTCTAGGCACACAGTTGAGAGCATTTAAACCGAGAATTGAGAATTTTAAGATATATAGAATTTTCCCTACAGGAGATATTGAATTTTTACATCCAAAAGATGGAGTTTTCCCTGAAAAAGTAAATGAGGGACGTGAAAAAGTAGGTCATAATCCTAGAAGAATTGGAGAGAATCCTAATCCAGCAGGTCTGAAATTTTCTACAAGAAAGACTTTTGACTAAACCATTAAAAGTTGATATAAATTTAAAATTTACTTATAATTTGGGCTGAAATTAGAAGTATGATCAGTTCTAAAAAAGATAATTTTTATAAGTCTTACAAACAAGGCAAGAATTTTATACCTATTTATAAAACCTGGCCTGCAGATTTAGAAACCCCTTTAACTACTTGGCTAAAATTATCCTATGAAAATTCGCATGGAGTATTTCTTGAGTCTGTTGAAGGTGGCGAGAATATTGGTAGGTGGAGTATTGTTGCAAATAATCCTTTATGGGAAGTTGTTTGCGATGGTGAGTCCTCCACAAGAATAGATAGAAATGGTGAACGCTCAACAAAAAAAGGAAATGTATTTAATTTACTAAGGGAATGGACTCAAGAATATAATTCACATAGCCTTGATGAATTCCCTTTCGTAGGACAACTATATGGCTCTTGGAGTTATGAACTCATTAATTGTATTGAACATTCTGTTCCTATTCATGAAATAAAAGATAAGGAAATACCCTATGGTGCATGGATGTTTTTTGATCAAATAATAATTTTTGATCAGATGAAAAGATGCCTTACTGCTGTTGTATATGCAGATCTTACAAATGCAACAAATATAAATATTGAAGAAATTTATGATAATTCCATACAGAAAATTCAGTCAATTCAAGATTTAATGCGAGTCCCTCTAAAAGAGGTGGATATTCTTAATTGGAAACAACAGAAGGATTTGAATATTGATATTTCAAGTAATTGGATTAAACAAGACTTTGAGAAGGCTGTTCTAAAGGCTAAAGAATTTATAAAAAAGGGAGATATCTTTCAGATAGTCATTAGTCAAAAATTTAAAACTGAATTGAAAAATAGACCATTTGATTTGTATAGGAGTTTGCGTATGGTCAATCCCTCTCCTTATATGGCTTTTTTTGATTTTGGATCGTGGTTTCTAATAGGCTCTAGTCCAGAAGTTATGGTTAAAGCGGAAAAAACAAAAAAAAATCAAATCATTGCTAGTCTCAGACCAATAGCAGGTACAAGAGCAAGAGGTATTGATCCTGTTGAGGACTCTAAAAATGAAAAAGATTTATTGAATGATCCGAAAGAGATTTCTGAACATGTAATGCTTGTCGATTTAGGAAGAAATGATTTAGGTAAAGTATGCGAAATTGGTACTTTAGAGGTGAAGGATTTAATGATTATCGAAAAATATTCTCATGTCATGCATATAGTTAGTGAAGTGCAGGGTATTTTAGATCAGAAAAAAGATGTTTGGGATCTGCTTAAAGCTACCTTCCCAGCAGGTACTGTCACTGGAGCTCCAAAGATAAGAGCTATGCAGTTAATTAATTCTTTCGAGAAAGAGTCTAGAGGACCTTATGCGGGAATTTACGGAGCAGTTGATATTAATGGTTCTCTAAATACTGCAATAACAATTAGATCAATGATTGTTATTCCCTCTGATGATGGGAAATTAACTGTTTCTGTTCAAGCTGGGGCTGGAATTGTTGCAGATTCATCTCCTTCTAATGAATATCAAGAAACTATAAATAAGGCTAAAGGAATTTTGATCGCAATATCATCTCTAAATTAAAAGATGAACAACTATAAATTGCTAAAGGGATTTGAAGTGGAACTTTTCACAGGTACTATAAATAAACATATAGGGATGTCGAATGAAATAGAAAAGAATTTTACATATTTCGTTAAAGAACCTGATAATAGAAATGTTGAATATATTACCCCTCCAGATACTGATTATCAAGTTCTTCATAAGTCATTATTAAAACCAAGAATAGATTTACGTAAATGGTTACAAAGAAGAAATTTAACAATTATTCCTTCATCTACATTATGTTTTTCACATGATAATAAATTCCAAAGATCCGATTTAAAGAATGATTATCATCAATTTATTGAATCAAATTATGGTATCTCAATTGCCACTTCTAGCGTTCATATAAATATAGGTGTTGATAATTTACAGAAACTTTTTTCTGCTATACGTTTAGCAAGATGTGAAGCTTCAATTTATCTCTCTTTGAGTGCAAGTTCTCCTTTTATTAATGGTAAATATAGTGGGAATCATTCTCAAAGATGGATGCAATTTCCTAAAACACCTAGTGATGTGCCTCTTTTTAGTGATCATTTGCACTATATAGATTGGATAGAAGAAAATATTAAAAGTGGAAAAATGCAAAATATTAGACACTTTTGGTCCTCAATCCGACCTAATGGGCCTAAAAGACCCTATGGTGTAGATCGCCTAGAATTAAGGATTTGTGATTTTATTGCAGATATTGATCTATTACTTTCAATAACAGCGTTTCTTGAATTAAGAATAATTATGCTTTTTGAAAATCTAGATAATCTAGATCCATTATTATCAAGTAAATATTCTTTAAGTGAATTGCAAAAGATATGTGATGAGAATGAAATTAGTGCAGCTAAAAGAAGTTTGAATGCAGAATTGATTAATTGGCGCAATGGAAAAAAAGTTGTATGTAAAGATTGGATACAAAATGTACTTGAGGAAATTTCTGTGTATGCGACAAAATTCAATATGCATGATCAATTAAAACCAATTTATCGAGTTATTAAAGACGGTAATAAATCAATGCAATGGATTAATAAATTTAATAAAGGTTATACAATTAACGAAATAATGAAATATGAAATAGATCAAATGATCAAAAGTGAGGAACAGATCATTTAATGATTCAAATAAAAACTTTTTATGATTCCTTGATTCTTTGTGTGTAAAATATTAATTATATGGAGTCTTTAAAAAATCTAAAAAATAAAAATACGGTCCTTACTCTTAATAGTGGCCCTTCGCAGTCTAACCGTCTTTTAATAGAAGAATTATGGGAAGCTGTTCTCAGAAAAGAGTGTCCCGATGACCAAGCTAATAGATTAATTAAATTAAAACATTTGAGTCATTCAAATCAAAATTTGAACAAGACATCAAAGACCCTTAAAAGTGAAATAGTTGATATTGTAAATGCAATGGATTTAGCTGAATCTATAGCAGCAGCACGCGCTTTTTCATTATATTTTCAATTAGTCAATATTCTTGAGCAAAGAGTCGAAGAAGATAGATATATAGAAAGTTTTACGAATCAAAATAATGAAAAATCATCAGATAATCTTGATCCATTTGCGCCAACATTAGCGCAACAAAATGCTCCAGTAACATTTAGAGAATTATTTTATCGACTGAGAATGTTGAATGTCCCACCTGGGAAATTAGAGGAGCTTCTCAGAGAAATGGATATAAGACTTGTTTTTACAGCTCATCCAACAGAGATTGTTAGACATACGATTAGACATAAACAAAGAAGAGTTGCTAATTTGCTACAAAAAATCCAATCAGAAAAATATTTGACAAAGGAAGAAATTTCTTCTTTAAAATTACAACTAAAAGAAGAAATCACGCTTTGGTGGAGGACGGACGAATTACATCAATTTAAACCATCAGTTCTAGATGAAGTTGATTATGCATTGCATTATTTTCAGCAAGTCCTTTTTAATGCGATGCCTCAGCTAAGAGGGAGAATTACTTCGGCCTTATGTGAGAATTATCCTGATGTTCAGATGCCTTCTCAATCTTTTTGTACTTTTGGATCATGGGTTGGCTCTGATAGAGATGGTAACCCATCTGTTACTCCAGATATTACTTGGAGAACTGCCTGCTATCAACGAAAACTTATGCTCGAAAGATATATTTCCGCTACCTCTAATTTGCGAGATCAATTAAGTATTTCGATGCAATGGAGTCAAGTTAGTCCTTCTCTTTTGGAATCTTTGGAAACAGATAGAGTAAAGTTTCCTCAAATTTATGAGGCGAGAGCAACTAGATATAGATCTGAGCCTTACAGGTTGAAATTAAGCTATATTTTAGAGAAATTAAGACTTACTCAAGAAAGAAATAGTTTATTATCAGAGGTGGGTTGGAAGGTTTCTTTAGAAAGTGAAACGCTTTCTCACGATATTAATACAAATGAAGAACCTTTTTATAAATCTGTAGATGAATTTACAAGTGACCTTGAATTAATTAAAAATAGCTTAAAAAGTACAGATTTAAGTTGCGATCCTCTTAATACTCTTTTGACGCAAGTACATATTTTTGGTTTTTCATTAGCAAGTTTAGATATAAGACAAGAAAGCAGCAGGCACAGCGATGCTTTGGAAGAACTAACAAAATATCTTTTGCTACCTACTTCATATGAAGAAATGTCTGAAGAAGAGAAAACTAATTGGTTAATTAATGAATTAAATACGAAACGACCTTTAATACCTACTTCAAATTGTTGGTCACAAAGTACAGAAGAGACTTTTGCAGTATTTAGAATGGTGAAGAGATTGCAAGAGGAATTTGGGAGTAGGATTTGTCATTCTTATGTAATTTCAATGAGTCATAGCGCCTCAGATCTTCTAGAGGTTTTGCTCCTCGCGAAGGAAATGGGACTAGTTGATTCAGATTCCAATCAATCTAAATTATTAGTTGTTCCTCTTTTTGAAACTGTCGAGGATTTAAAACGAGCTCCTCAAGTAATGGAGGAATTATTTAATTTAGAAATTTATAGATCTTTATTACCAAAAGTTGCAGAAAACTCTAAACCTCTTCAAGAATTAATGCTTGGTTACTCAGATAGTAATAAGGATTCAGGATTCCTTTCTAGTAATTGGGAAATACATAGAGCTCAAATTGCTCTTCAGAATATTTCTAGTAAGAATGGAATCCTTTTACGCCTTTTCCATGGTCGTGGGGGATCTGTGGGTAGAGGAGGAGGACCTGCTTATCAAGCTATACTTGCACAGCCCAGTGGAACTCTTCTAGGAAGAATAAAAATAACAGAGCAGGGAGAAGTATTGGCCTCTAAATATAGTCTCCCAGAATTAGCTTTATATAATTTAGAAACTGTTACAACTGCAGTTATTCAGAATAGCTTGGTAAATAACAGACTTGATGCTATGCCTGAATGGAATGAATTAATGACTAGGTTAGCAGATTCTTCTCGAATACATTACAGAACCTTAGTTCATGAGAATCCAAATTTATTAACCTTTTTTCAAGAAGTAACTCCTATAGAGGAGATTAGTAAATTACAAATATCGAGTAGGCCAGCAAGAAGAAAAAAAGGGACAAAAGACTTGTCAAGTTTACGTGCTATACCATGGGTATTTGGTTGGACACAGAGTAGATTCTTATTACCTAGTTGGTTTGGAGTAGGTACTGCTTTATCAAAAGAGTTAAGCAAAGATCCTCAGCAAATTGAGTTACTAAGGATGCTTCATCAAAGATGGCCATTTTTTCGTATGCTTATTTCAAAGGTAGAGATGACATTGTCGAAGGTTGATTTAGAAGTAGCAAAGTATTATGTTGATACTTTGGGAACTAAGGACAATAGTTCATCTTTTCAGGAAATATTTAATGTTATTGAGGAGGAATATAATTTAACTAAAACTTTGATTCTTGAAATAACGGGTAAGAATCAACTATTAGGAGCAGATAAGGATTTAAGAGATTCTGTTGAACTTAGGAATAAAACAATTATCCCTCTAGGCTTTTTGCAGGTCTCTTTATTAAAAAGATTGAGAGATCAAAAAAGGCAACCTCCTATAAGTGAGTTCTTTCATGAAAAAGTCTCTGCTAAAAGAACTTATAGTCGTAGTGAATTACTAAGAGGAGCCCTTTTAACTATTAATGGAATAGCTGCTGGAATGAGGAATACAGGATAAGAATTGCAATATTTCTCTAAGAAAAAATTAATATTACCGGATGGTTTTTTTGTTGAGTCCGTAGAAATTCCATCTGCTAAATCTATTAATCAACTTTTAGCTAGCTGCTCAAGTGATTTTTTCTCTAACGAGAAACTATTAATTGCAATTCAAAAAAGTAATTTTTTCTTTACAATTTTGAGTCAACCAAAAAATAAAATTCACGCTTTTGTGAGGGTTACATCTGATAAAGGTTTGAATGCAAATTTATGGAATTTATGTGCAGAACCCGGAAAAAATCAAAATTTATTTTATCTTGTTTTGCTTAGATTAGTTCTTGAGAAAATCAATAGAGAGATGCCTGGCTGCAGTATTTCAGTGCAAGCCCCGCCTTCCTCCTTTGAATCATTAAAAGAAAGTGGCTTTATCCTAGATCCAAACGGGATAAGAGTAATGGGATATAAAATTTAAATTTTTACGAGCATGGAGGGACTTGAACCCCCGACTTTCAGAACCGGAATCTGATGCTCTATCCAGCTGAGCTACATGCCCTTAATTTTTCAATATTATTCAAGGATAATCTAAATGTAAATAAACTCGCTAATTTATCTAATGAAACTTCATTAGAAAAATTTTTTTAAATCAACTAAAAATAAATAATTTTCGGAATCATAAATATTTTGATCTTCAAGTCCAAGGTCAAAGGATTATTATTCTGGGTTCTAATGGTATTGGAAAATCAAATCTATTAGAGGCAGTTGAATTTTTAAGCCAATTAAAGTCAAGTAGATCAATATCAGATAAGGACCTAATTAATAATGATTCTGAATTCGCGACGATTTCAGCCCAAATTAATTATAAAGATGATTTGAAAATCGATTTAAATAGAAAAGGTGGAAAAAAAATATATGTAAATGATTGTTTTATTAGAAAACAAAGTGATATCAAAAGTTATGTACGGAGTGTTTGCTTTAGTTCAACCGATACAAATATTATTAAAGGAGAGCCGAACTATCGAAGAATGTGGCTTGATAAAGTAGTAACACAGCTCGAACCTGTATATTTTGAACTTCTTTCTAGATTCAGTAAATTATTAAAACAAAGAAGTCATTTTTGGCGTTCAAATATTTCAAAGAATGATCAACATAATTCTTTAATAGATAGTTTTGATGCTCAAATCGCACAAGTTGGTACAAGAATTCTTAGAAGAAGAATTCGGGCATTGGAAAAGTTAAAGCCTCATATACAGTCTTGGCATAATTATTTGAGTAAATCAAAAGAAAAGATTAATCTTGACTATAACTCAAGCATAAAAATAATTAATAATGATGATGAAGCTGAAATTACTAATACATTAACGAAAGAATTACTAAATCAAAGAAGTTTAGAAGAGTTAACAGGTAGATGTACTATTGGGCCACATCGAGATGATATTGAGTTTTCAATTAATGATATTTCAGTTAGGAAATTTGGCTCAGCAGGACAACAACGTACAATAACACTCGCCTTAAAAATGGCTGAGCTTGAGTTGGTTAGAAATACAATTCATATGGATCCAATTTTAATTTTAGATGATGTTTTAGCAGAATTAGATATTGTAAGACAAAGTCTTTTATTAGATTCAGTTGGGAATCAGACTCAATGTTTTATAAGTGCGACACATTTAAATAAATTCAATAATGAATTTTTAGAAAGTTCTCAAGTAATTTATTTATAAATTTTAAAAATTGCCAATATTTAGCTATTCTAAGATTCTGTCTAAGTAATTTTTTAGTAATGGATCTTTCAAAGCATAAAGAAAAAGTGAAGATATTTTCCAAAGAAGCAATTGATAATGAATTTAATTTTCAGGGGAAGCATCTTCTTCTAGAATTATACGATTGTAATAATCAGAAATTGAATGATGAACTATATTTACGCTGTTTAATAAATAATTCTGCAAAATTAGCTAAGGCTACAGTTTTAAATTTAATTAGCAATAAATTTGAACCCTATGGAGTAACAGCTATAGCATTGCTTGCTGAATCGCACTTATCAATTCATACATGGCCTGAGTCTAATTATGCAGCTGTCGATATTTTCACATGTGGTTCAAATATGTCTCCAGAGTATGCAAGTCAATTTTTAATAGAAAATTTAGAAGCCTCAAACTATTTCTTAAAAACACTAAACCGAAAATATCCTATTGGCATTGAAAATAAATTAAGAGATCCTATTTAGATATTGATCTATTTAATTTGCCACTAATTAAACCTTCTAAGTCTAGGCTCACACATTTAAATCCAAGATTAAAAAAGTGATTTAGTAATTCCTCTCTTTTATAATTGTTTATAAAATTTTTAATATCTTCTATAGGGATTTCTATCCTTGCACCTGTCCCATGACATCTTACCCTCACTTCTTGAATGCCAATTTTTCTAATATATTCTTCTCCTTTTTCAATCATTTTTAATCTTTCATAAGTTATTTGAAAACCATAAGGAAATCTTGAAGATAAACAAGGTTGTGCAGGTTTGTCCCACCAAGGAAATCCAAGGGATTTTGAAATATCTCTAATATCTTTTTTGGAGAATTTAAATAATGCCAGTGGAGATAGAACTCCTGCTTGCTGGGAAGCCTCAATGCCAGGTCTATAATCACTTAAATCGTCAAAATTTACGCCATCTAATATATTTTTATAGTTAAATTTTTCTGAAATATAAGAAGTTTGTTTATGTAATTCTTTTTTACAGGCAAAACATCTATCCTTAGGATTACTACTATATGAGGAGTCTTTTAACTCATTTGTGGTAATTTCGATGTGATTGATTCCTATCCACTTTGCCTGCATTCTTGCTTCTTCAAGAAGATGTATGGCAAGTGCAGGTGAAACACCTGTAATGGCTGTAGCTTTTTCTTTAAGCTGTTCATAAGTTATCGCTGCTACTAGTGCACTATCAACACCACCAGAATATGCGATACATGCACTCTTAAGATTTCTTAAATAATCACGAAGAAGGGTTAACTTATTAACTTGCTCTTTTGTAATAATCTCGATCTGATTAAACATACTTTAGAAGTGTTTAGATTATAGGTTGAATTTATTATTAAATTTTTAGATTATTTGCTTAACTATAACTTAAATTATCAGTAAGTATATAAAGATCATTGTCAAATTCTAGTAGTAATTCAGGAATAGGTATAGTTACTGCTAATAGCAGTCAAGAAAGATCCAAAGGTCAACTTCACATATACGATGGAGAAGGCAAAGGCAAAAGCCAGGCTGCTTTAGGGGTAGTCTTAAGAACTATAGGCTTGGGAATATGTGAAAAGAAACAAACAAGGGTTTTATTATTGAGATTTTTAAAAGGTCCAGGTAGAGCATATGATGAAGATGCTGCAATTGATGCTTTGCAGCGCGGGTTTCCACATCTTATTGATCATGTGAGAACTGGGCGCTCTGAGTTTTTTAATGCTGCAGAAGTATCTAAATTTGATAAATCTGAAGCAGAAAGAGGCTGGAATATAGCTAAAGGAGCAATAGCAAGCTCATTATATTCTGTAGTTGTTTTGGATGAATTGAATCCTGTCTTAGATTTAGGAATGTTAGATATTAATGATGTTGTGAAGACTCTTGACTCAAGACCTGATGGATTAGAAATAATTATTACAGGTAGAGCTGCGCCTTCTTCATTAGTGAGAATTTCACAATTACATTCAGAAATGAAGCCCCATTCAAAAATAGAAAATTCTTCTTACCAAAATGAAGATAATTTTGGCGGAATAGAGGTATATACAGGAGAAGGGAAAGGAAAATCAACAAGTGCTTTAGGTAAAGCTCTTCAAGCAATTGGTAAAGGCATTTCTCAAGATAAAAGCCATAGAGTACTTATATTGCAATGGTTAAAGGGTGGATCTGGGTATACAGAAGATGCAGCTATTGAGGCTCTTAGAGAAAGCTATCCACATTTAGTGGATCATCTTAGATCGGGAAGAGATGCAATAGTTTGGCGTGGTCAGCAGCAACCAATTGATTATGTAGAAGCTGAAAGAGCCTGGGAAATCGCTAAGGCAGCTATATTAAGTGGTTTATATAAGACAATTATTCTTGATGAGATAAATCCTACTGTCGATTTGGAACTTTTGCCGGTTGAGTCAATTCATCAAACTTTATTGAAAAAACCAAAAGAAACTGAAGTAATCTTAACTGGAAGATGTAAAAATGAGCCTTCTTATTTTGAGCTTGCAAATGTTTATTCTGAAATGGTGTGTCATAAACATTATGCAAATGTTGGAGTCGATTTAAAGAGAGGTGTTGATTACTAATCAAATATTTTTAAATTAACCATTAATTGTTCTATTCCACCTTCTATTGAGATTGCTTTAATATTTTGCTCTAATAAAATTTTTGAAGCCCTTTCTGATCTAACTCCTTTTTGACAAATAGTATAAATTTGTTTCTCTGAAAATCTATTTTTAATTAATTCTAAAGATTGTTTCTTATCAATAATGCTTAAAGGTATTGAGACAGATCCTTCTAGTGAATTTTCCTCGAACTCTTCCTTTTCTCTTACATCAATAATAATAATATCTTGAAATTTATGTTGATAAATTTTTTTGAATTCAATATCATTGATTTTTTCTATTTGTATCTTTGCACTATGACAGTTTTCTTGTTCGTAGTCATTTTTTTGATTTAAAAGATTATTTATTTTTTGATTATTAAATAAATTTGCTTTTAATGTTAATTTCTTCATTGTCATATTTAATAAATTAAATATTAATAATTTCCCATCAAGAACATCTCCTTTTTGAATAATTATTTTTATTATTTCATTTGATTGTAATACTCCAATTAATCCCGTAGAGACACCAATAATACCAAAATCTTTACAGCTTGGGATATTGTTTTTGGAAGGAGATTGCGGAATTAAGTCTCTTAAATTTGGACTATTATTGTTGAGATTAAAAACGCTTACCTGTCCTTCAAATCCCTGGACAGAGCCAAATACAAATGGTTTATTTAGTAAGATGCATGCATCATTTACTAGATATCTAGTGCCAAAATTATCTGAACAGTCACATATAATATCGAATTTACCAAAGATTTCTAAGATATTATCAGGATTTAATCTTTCTTCGTAAGTAATAATTTTGCAATTAGGGTTTAATTCTTCAATTTTTTGCTTTGCGGAATTAATTTTTTTTTCACCAACACTACTACTATCATGAATTATTTGTCTTTGCAGATTTGATTTTTCCACTTTATCATCATCAATTATTCCAATAGTCCCTATGCCTGCAGCAGCACTATATAAAATTGCAGATGAACCAAGTCCTCCTGCACCAATAAAAATTACAGAGCTATGTTTTAAATTTATCTGACCATTTATTCCAATTTCATTTAATGAGATGTGTCGTTGATATCTCTCTAGTTCATCTTCATTGAGTATTTTTTTATTATCACTTTCTGAGATTCTCATATTGATAAAACATATAAAGTAATTTATTAGATATCTTAATTGCTTATTTATTAGGAAGCTAATTTTTAAAATATTATTTTTGTCATTTATTAAATTAACACCTAAAAACTTCAAATAAATAATTTTATAATAATTCCTATTTTTAATACTTTTATTATGAAAAGGAGATGGAAATGTGAAGTTTTTGTAAACCCTTTTTTCAAGCAAATTCCTCGTAAACCCAAATGCACCAATCGATCTTTCGTTAAAGCAAATGTTTCGGTTCGGGATTATCTACAACAAATAGGTAGTCAACAGACAATTTTTCCGATACTGTCTGGTTCATATAACATGCTGACTGAATTCAT
>CETH01183671.1_pt1 | contig 43023 bp, 40 predicted proteins | sample 361461 | NCBI WGS metagenome assembly CETH01 (sample SAMEA2622695, study PRJEB7988) | marine metagenome | isolation source: saline water (ENVO:00002010), including
GTATTACCCCTTCGCAATAATCGCCAGGCATGTTTATATAGTATGTTTTTAAATTAAAGTAAATACGGTTTTTGCCATATTTTATCGATAATTTATAATAGAAATAATCATGGAAAATAAAATAAGTTTGGTTGATATAATTTTACCAAACTATAATAAAGCAAAATTTTTGGATGAAGCTATAAAATCTATATTAAATCAATCATTCTCAAATTTTAAGTTACACATCATTGATGATTTTTCAAATGACAATTCTTTGGAAATTATCAAAAAGTTTTCAGACTCAAGGATTAAATTGACAACTCTTAAAGAAAATTATGGAGTATACTATTGTAGAAATTTAGGGCTTAAATTTTCCAATTCAAAATACATCGCATTTATTGATGCTGATGATTATTGGGACAAAGATAAGCTAGAAAATCAAATAAAGTTTATGGAAAAGTTTAATTATGGTTTTACCTACACAGACTATATTCCATTTACCATTGAAAAAAATAATAAAAAATTTAAAAAAAAAATTGTTGTGAATAAAGAGTTTAGTTTTAATGAATTTATTCATAATACCTCTATAGCAATGAGCACTGTAATAGTGCAAAAGTCATTATTAAAAAATATTAAATTCGAAAAATTAGAAGTTTGTGAAGACTATTTATTTAAATGCCAGATTTTAAGAAAGCATAAAGCTGTTAAATGTGAGGATGCATTAATGTACTACTGTATTTCTAAAAATTCTATGCAAAGTAACAAGTTAAGATCTTTGTTTTGGGTTTGGAAAATTAATAAAAATTTTAATAAATTAAGTATATTAAAAAATTTTAAATCAATTTTATTGATCTCATTTAATTCGTTAAAAAAATATGGTCTTAAATAAAACAAATATGTTAACAATCATTAAATTATATATTAAATATAGAATGTATATTTATAGTATATGTTTAAAATAAAATGGTAAAAAAACTTTCATTTTTAATTTATAAAATACTTAAAATTTTTGATATTTTCTTTCATAAGATTACACGTAGAAGTTTTCTAATTTGGTTTTCTGAATTTATGGAAAAGGATTCTTATAAAAAAATAAAAGTTTTAGATAAAGATGTAAAATTTTTTACGCCAAATTATATTACTAATTTTCTCATAAATGAATTCTACACAAAAGAACCAGAAACTTTGGATTGGATTAATAGTTTTAAAAATACGGAGAATAAAATTATTTTTTGGGATATAGGTGCAAATATAGGTATCTATTCTATTTATGCTGCTTTAAAATATCCAAATCTTGAGGTAGTAAGTTTTGAACCATCTACAAGCAACCTTCGAGTGCTTACAAGAAATATCTCAATTAACAAATTAGAAGAAAGAGTTAAAGTTAATCAATTTCCACTATCTAATATTGAAAATAAATATCTATTATTTAAGGAGGAAAAATTTATGGAAGGTGTAGCCCTACATACCTGGGGGGAGAATTATAATTTTGAGGGTAAATCTTTTGATCATAAAAATAATTACAAAATTTATGGCACAACAATAAACTATCTTTTAGATAATAAAATTTTATCAGTTCCTAATTACATAAAAATTGATGTTGATGGGATTGAACATTTAATATTAAAAGGAGCATCCAAATATCTAAAACAACCAAATATTAAAAGTTTATCGATAGAATTAAATGAAAATTTTAAAGATCAGTTTGATACGGTTTTTAATATAATGAGGGAAAATAATTTTAAGCTTAAACATAAAAAACGAGCAGAGAATTTAGACGATTATAAAAATAAGCGAATGAATAAAATTTATAATTACGTGTTTGAGAGATAGTCATAAATAAAATTTTAGATACTATTGATTTGGTGGGCGTGATAAGAATCGAACTTATGGCCTCTACGATGTCAACGTAGCGTTCTACCATTGAACTACACGCCCTTTTTAGAATTTTTGTTTAACTAATTATTTGATATATCATGTTTTTTATGAAAAAAATTAAAAAAAATTAATCTAGTTAAAATGACAAATTTCAAATTAACTGTTCCAAAAACTTTAAATTTACTTATCTATTCATTTCCTCTTGCTTTTATTTTAGGAAATTTTTTTATAAATATTTTAGTATTTTTTTTCTCTGTCATTGGAATTATTTATTACAAAAAAAAACCTTTCGTTTTCGATAAATATAACCCCTTAAGTTTAATAACTATTTTTTTTATATTAATTATTTTTTCCACCGTAATAGAATATCTAACTAATAATATTGAAACAAATTATTTAATTAAAGCATTTGTTTTCTTAAGATACTTAATTTTTCTAATAATTTTAAGATATATGATTTTAATCGGTCATCTTGATTTACAAAAAACTTTATTTTTTGCCCTGCTGTTTTCTAGTTTTGTTGCTTGCGATGTAATATTTCAATACTTTGTTGGGGTAGATATTTTTGGAAATAAACCCTGGGGTGGCCATGATGAGCATAGACATTTTTATCCGGGAGTATTTGGTGAGGAGGCTGTTGCTGGAGGATATATACAAAAATTCTCTATAATAGGTTTATTTTCATTACCTTTGTTTCTGAATAAAAAAAATTCTAAATTTATTTATACAACTTTTATTATATTAACAATCTGCTTCTTCGGGACTCTTTTGTCTAACAATAGAATGCCAACTATAATGTTTTGTTTCTTCTTGTTTGCTTTAGGTCTATTTTTAATTTTTAGAAAAGCAGATTTGAAAAAGGGAATACTTATATTTTTATCAATTTTCGTTATTGGTTGGTTGATAAGTGGTATTGATGCATTCAAATATAGATATAAAGGATTATATGCTGGAATACCAAATGTCTCAGAAATTATTGAGGAACTTAAAAATGAACACTCAGAGTTTAAAAAATATGAAAATACTGGAACTTATTTTTTTCACACAGAAACATTTAGAAATAATCAAGATAAAATTAAAATTCTTCCGCATTTTACCGGACACGTTCAGATTTATATTACTTCAATTGAAACTTTTGGGAAAAATATATTAATAGGAAGGGGTATAAGATCTTTTAGGCGAACCTGTGCTGAGAGGATTCATGTGCCTAATAGGACCTGCAGTAATCATCCTCACCATTTTTATTTAGATATATTGAACGATGTAGGAATTCTGGGGTTTATTTCAATTTTTACAGGAATTTTTTTATTAATGATTAAAAATTTCAAAAAATTTCACGGAAAAAATCAAACATTTAGGCCAATTTTTTTATTAACTTCTTACGCATTATTTGCTTCCTTAATTATTGAATTTTTCCCACTTAGAAGTCATGGAAGTTTTTTTTCAGTATGGAATGCCAGCTATATTTTTTTTCTTCTAGGTATTTTTTGTGGCTTATATGACTTAAAACCTAAGAAATCTATTAAAAAAATATTTAATTTTTAGCTTGATCAATAAAATTTTTTGTTTACTCAGCGAAAATTGATAAGTTAAAAATCTTTTTTTATTAGAAATAATCCATTGCTCAAGTTCTTCTATATAAAGATTTGACCTTTTTACTGAAAAATTATTTTCGTGTAGTCTATAAAAAGCCAGGGGCTCCTGTATTGAACCAATTTTAAATTTTTGGCTTAATTTTATAAAAAAATCAAAATCGCCAATAATATTATAAATATCATTAAATTTAAATTTTTTAAAAATACTTTTTTCTAAAAGCACTGTAGCAATTCCAAGACTATAAGACTCCAATAATTCTTTGGTTATTTTACCTGAAGGTAATTGCATTTTGTGTTTAACAAATTTCTTATTTTTTTTATTTTCTAAAACATAATAATTAGAATATACAATTTTGAATTCTGGATTTTCTTTAATAAAATTAATTTGTTTTTCAAGCTTATCCGGGGTCCACAAATCATCTGTGTCTAAAAAGCTAATATAATGACCACTACATTTTTCAACGGCCAAGTTTCTAGCTTTGTAAAGGTCTAATAATTTAGCTGTATTAAAATACTTAATTCTCTTATCATTAAATTTCTCTAAAATTTTCTTACTATTATCATTTGAAACGTTGTCAAAAAAAATTATTTCCCAGTTTTTATATGTTTGGTTCAATATACTATTTAAACTTTCATGCAAAAATTTTTCACCGTTGTGACAGTTCATAATTATACTGACTAATTTATCTTCAGACATCTTTACTTTTTATTAAATCGATTTTTAAGAAGTTGTTTTGCTCTTTGATTGCAGAAAAATTCTAATAATAAAGATGACCGCCAACCAATTGCTCTGGGTATCCATGGGCTTTCTTCTTTTGAACAAGAATAATTTTTAACTGCTCTAAAAATATCAATATCAGAAACTACATCTCTAATAATCTTCTTTCTAAAGCTAATTCCTTTTTCTTTTTCAACTTTTCCAGTAAAAATACATAAGCTATAAGATACCAGGGTATAAATTATAAAATAAATTAACGATTGATTACTATATTTGTTGGTCTCAGAAGTTGAACACTTTCTTCTTAATAAAGATTTTTCTACATGATTTTTCATCAATTTAAAATTTGATATAGGGAAAGGATGATTGAAGGCTTCTGAACGTCCTGTTTTAACAGTTGGATTTATATTATATGTGTATAATTGTTCTCTAACATAGAACATTCTTTTACAAAACCCTAGAATATCTAAAATAAAAATTTCATCTTCTAGAAATCTTAAATTTTCTTCAAAAAATAAATTATTTTTAATAATTAATGATTTTTTTATTAATTTACCATGACATCCTATAACACCCAATGTATGAGATGGATTATTAATCCTTTTTTTTATCTCATAAGTAATATCTTTAGATTCAAAAATTTTATCTGTATCATATGCAAATATATTTGCTCTTTGATTTTTTAAATTTTCTATTCTTTTCTTGTCACAAAATACCAAATCGTAATCGTTTTGCTTTGCGTATTTATATAGTATTTTCAAAGTACTTTTTGATATTGTATCATCCGCATCAAGAAAAAATATATACTCCCCCTGGGCTGCCTTAATACCCCTATTTCTTGCGCCAGAAGGACCAACATTTGAAGATAATGTAAATAATTTTATTTTGTCAGAATTAAATTGCTCTACAATCTTCCTACTATTGTCGGTAGAAGCATCATCTATCATTATTATTTCGAATGATTTTTCAGTATCTTGATTAACTAAAATCTCGATACATTTTTTTATATGTGGCTCAGCATTAAAAAAAGGTACTATTACACTTATACAAAGCTTTTGTGACATGAAAGTTTAAAAAATGATTGTGTTAATTTAAAATATAAACTTGATCACTTATATTCTTTATAAGCAATTGGTTGACGTTTTGGAGTTTGATGTCCAGCGGTAATTAAACCCTTGCCATCATAAACTTTAGCAGTTGTAGGGTCGTATGGTCGTCCATCACAAAAATCACATGCTGGAAAAAACTTATTCATTTTTACTAATTTTCTAATTTTTTGTTTTAAATCAACATTTTTAGAAAATAGATCAACATAATCTGCTTGATTATCAGGGATAGCATTTAACTCTTGTGCATTTGCAATAAATGGGCATGTAAATAATCTACCATTTAAAAGAGTATACAATTGTTTCGCGCAGCATTCTTGAAAGAGAATTGAATTATCTTTCGGAGTTCTATTGTGTTTTCTGATGCTGCTGCAATCAACCCAGTTACCTGCAGGTTTTCTAAAATAGTTTATTTTGTGATCAATTAAACTTTCCTCCAATTTATTTATGTTTCTAGAAAGGTTTCCATAATCTGTGATATAAAAATTTATATTTTTTCCATTAAAACTTTTTAGTTGATCTGTCTTAGGGACAATTGTTCCATTAGTATAAACAAATATTTTGCGATTATTATCCTGTTCAACTATTCCATTTACAATATCTGCCCATTGTTTATTCATGAGTGGTTCGCCGCCAATAACTCTAAACTCTGATATCTCATCAACATTTTTACTTAAAATTTCAACGGCAGACAAAATTTGATCATCAGTATTTTTCGCGGCTTTGTAATATTGCATTAGGTTAGCGCAGCTTTCACATTTCATTGAACATTTTGTAGTAATCATTATATCTAAACTTCTTAAATAAGTTATTGATTCATCAAAAAAAAGTTCATGACTTTTTATAGCTATTGAAATTTTATTTTTTAAATATGAATCTGCTAGCTTATGTTGATGTTTGCTTGGATCATAATTTTTTAATAGTTCTATTGAGGAATAAAATTCTTGATAGCCCATAGAAGACAACTGATCAACAATCTCTTGGATATTATGAAAAGCAATAATTAGTCTTGCTTTTGGAAATTTTTTTGGCAAGTCTGGAGTATGAATTAATTCTGCTCCTCCAAAATCTTGCTTCAATTTTCTTGTCTCGTTATCGCAAAGAGCAGCAACTTCTATTCCATTATCCTTACATGCATTGAAGATTGCTTCTACTTCTTGTGTAAGTGCTACTATCACAACTGGATAGCCAGGTTTTTTCAATGACTCGATACAATTTTTTTTAACTTTTTTTTCCATAAAATTGTTAATTACAAATTATAATTAAGAGCTTTATATGCAATTTTACAATAATTCAATAATATAACCTGCCTAATTAATTTTTCTAATTATTCTTAATATTCCCTTAAACTTTGTTATACTATTATTTTTCCTCAAAACATCAATATCCTTAATGTTATCGATTGAATGCCAGAATCCTTCAAGGCTAACAAATTTACATTTAAATTTATTTATAAATTTAGGGTAAAGAGCCTTTTCAAAATTTTTATAGTTTTTAAAATTAGTTTGAAGTAAATCAGATTTCATCACTGACATCCCTGAATAAACATGGGCTATAAAATTTTTTTTATTTTTAACTTTTACTGAATTAAAAGTTATATTCCTATCAAAACTAACAATTTTATTTTTAACCACACCAACCGTACCGTAAGGTAATTGATTTTGGCAACCAATTAAAGTCATGTCGGTTTTATTATTTATATGATTATTAAAAATTTTTTTTATATTAAAATCAAAAATCGAGTCACCATTTAATAACAAAAAATTTTTTGATATTATTCTTTTTTTAATTAAATAGATTCTTTTTGCAATATTTGTATTAGTTCCTGTATCGATAACTTCGATGTTAAGTTTCTTAAAATATCTATTTGATTTTAAAAATCGTCTAATAATTTTTCCTTTATAACCAATTGGTAAAATAAAATGATTGAAGGAGTTTTTTTTTAAAATATTAATAATATACCATATTATAGGATAGCCATTAATTTTTATCATACTTTTAGGAATTTTTTTTCCTAAAGAACCCAATCTTGATCCTTTGCCTCCGCATAAAATTACCGCTGTTTTAATATGGGTTTTAAATTTCATTTATAATCTTTTCTATATTATTTTTTTTAAACAAAATCGTTAATTATTTTTTTAAAATTTTTTGGTCTTGGCATTTTTTTTATTTTAGTTCCTACTTGAATTTTTACATGTAAAAAGCATGGACCACTTTTTTTTAAGAAATTTTTAATTGTAGAATTAATTTTTTTTGGATTTTTGAGCATATTGTAATTTTTAAAACCAAAACTTTTTGCTAATTTTTTAGTATTAGGATTAAGGTTTATTTTTTGCCCCCCAATTGACTCATGTGAGTTATTATCAATTAAAATATATTTAAATTTTTTTAATTGAAATTTTTTAAGTAAAGTAAAACTCCCAAGATGCATCAGAAATGATCCATCACCATCAAGACAAATTGTTGTGTCTTTTTTATTAAACTGCTGATAAGCAATTGATATCGGTAATGTATGTCCCATACCCCCGACAACTAAAAAATCTCTGCCATTTTTTTGTTTTAGGTTTTCTCTAATATAAAAAAGCTCTCTTGAATTAAAACCTACAGATGAAATTATTTTAGTATTTTTTTTTATACATTTTAATAAATTTAATAAAAAATCATATCTAAATATTTTATTTGAATTTTTAATTTTTATTTCTACTTTAGATAAAATATTTTGCTTTATTATTATTGCAACTCTTTTAGACTCATTTTTTGCTAAATTTATTAATCTTTTAACTTTTGAAAAATCTTTCTCAGTTCTAAGTATTAAGTATTTTATTTCAAATTTTTTTAAAGTGTCTAACAAAGTTTTTCCTTGAATAACATGTTGACTTTCATCTTTAAATTTTGGTGCTCCTCGCCAACCAATTAGAAAAACTGCTGGTATATTATAAACATACCTGCTCATTAAATTTGTAATTGGATCAGTAGCGTTACCTAAGCCTGAATTTTGAAAATAAATACATGGTAATTTTGATGATGACAAATAATAGCCTACGCCGAGAGATACAGCATGACCTTCGTTTGGAGCTATATGATTGTAATTTTTTTTTCTTAAGGATAATTCGTTACAAATTTGATTTGTACAACTATCTGGAACACCTGAAAAAAAATTTATTTTATTCTTAATCAATAGATTAACAAATTTTTTAGTACTTATCATTTTAATCTGGTTTTATTTCAAGAATATCTTTAATAGATGTCATATTATTTTCAGCTTCATATGATCTTTTATTTTTTAAAATAGACTCTGCGGTTTTTTTCATTGCTAAATATGAAGTTCTAAGCATTTGGTTTGCATATATAACAACGCTAAAGTTATTCTTGATTAGGTCTTTCTCAAAAGTCTTTGAATATGTTGATGGTATTGCTACTAATGGAATGAAATAACTGGTTTTCTTAAATTCTTTTGAAAACTTATAAATTTCTTTTGGATTTTTGTCTTTGCTGTGTATGAGAATTAAATCTGATCCGCTCTTTGAGTACTGAATGGCTCTTTTAAGAGCATCATTAACCCCTTTTCCTAAAACAAGACTTTCGATCCTAGATATAATTAAGAAATCTTTTGATTTTCTAATTTTTGATATAGCCTTAATTTTTTTTGCAAAAGTTGCTATTGTATCTTGTTTTGATCCTTTTTGATTTTGATATAAAGAATTTTTCTTAGGGCCAATTTTATCCTCAATTACAATTGCTGAAACTCCTTGCCTTTCTAGCGAGGGAATTAAATAACTCAGATGTTCTATATTCCCGCCATTATCAGCATCAAAAAGAATTGGTTTACTTGTTGAGGATAATAAATCTGTTAAACCATTTACCCTTGTTTCTAAAGATACTGACTGATTATCTGGCTTACATCTTATTAAAGACTCGGTCAAACTGGATGACCAAAATGCATCATACTCATTTATTGTTTCTCTATTTCTAATTTTAATACTCTCAGCCAGTATTCCTGCTAAAGGGCTGTGTGTTTCCAGAACTCTAACAATTGACTTAGCATTGATTAATCTTTGCAACAAACTTACCCTGTTAGGTTTAGATGTAATCCTGCTGTTAATTTTTTCTTTAATACTACTAGAGGAGATTTCTTTAGTATAAGGAAACTCAACTAATTTACCAGACCATTTTTTTAAAACTTTAAGAACCTCATCTCTGCTTTTTTTTAAAATTCCTTTCTTCCAATCATCACCATGAACAACAAATTTTGGTTTATATTTTCTTAAATTTTCTACATAACTCATTTTTTCTTGTGGAACGATCCTATCTATAAACTTTAAGCTACTAACTACAATTTTTCTTTGCTGAAAGTTTAATATTGGTAAGCTCTTATACTCACTAATTGCTTTGTCAGTCAGTAAACCAACGGTAACTTTGCCTAATTTTGAAGCTCTTTTTAAAATATTAATATGGCCTCTGTGTAGAATATCTGCTGATAGAGCTATATAAACTTCTGTTTTCATTAACTAATCTAAATTTTTTACTGATTTTAATAACTTATAATCTTCTGGAGTGTCAACTTCTTTCCAAAATAAATTTTTAATACTTTTATAATGCACTCCAATTTCAGAATTTTTTATTATATCATTTAAAACCTTTGTATAATAGTCCTTATTATTGTTTTTTGCTTTACGTAAATATTTTTTTAAAACTTTTGAACCTATAGAAGAAAATTTTGCTATTCCAATAAAATTTCCATCTGCTTCATTTACATTAATTTGATTTCCAATTTCTGAAATTCTATTTTTTTTAAATTTAACTCTCATTGTATCTTCAAGGATATTTTTTCTTCTTACTGATAATAAAATATCTTTATTTGATGAAATTATATCTTTTAATATTTTTGTATCAAATACTATATCTGCAAATAAACATGTAACATCGCCTTTGAGCAAATGTTTTACTGATAAAAGAGTTTGAAGATTATTTGATTTACTATAATTTGGGAAATAAACTTTTTTAATATTTTTAAGTTTTTTTCTGTTCAATAAATTTCTTTTATATCCAGTAACTATTGTAATATCTTCAATTTTATTTTCTTTTAAAACTCTACAAATTCTCTCAATAATTATTTCTCCACTATGTAATTGGATTAAACATTTCGGTTTATTAAAGGTCTTATTTAATCTTCTTCCTTTACCGGCCGCTAAAATTATTGCTTTCATTTAATATACTAAAGAAAATTTTTCGCCCATAATTGTAAATTTAAAACCATCCAAATTTTTTTTCCCGTAAAATCATAAATACTTTTTTTGCCAATTTTATAATCAATTAATTGCTCAAGTTGTTTTTTTTTAAAAATTCCACTTAAAAATGAATTGGATTCTAAAATTGTATCTTTGACATAATCATTTTCCATCCATTTATCCATTGGTAAAGGAAAACCAAGTTTTTTTCTGTGAGAAACTTCTTTTGGCAAATATTTCTCTGAAGTTTTTCTCAAAAGGTATTTATTAATATTCATTTTTTCAGCAAATTTTTCGCTGTTTGAAAATAAAGAGAAAAACTTATGATGATTGGACATCCATCTAATTTTAAAATCAAAAGGTAAATTGTTTATAAACTGAATTAAATTATGGTTTAAAAATGGAACTCTTGCCTCTATTGAGTTTGCCATCGTCATTGTATCTAGCCTGTCTAATAAGCAAGGTAGGTGATTTTTTTGAAAATAATACAAAACTAAATCGTAAAAATTAAAATTAGATTTTGATCTTTCTGAAAAATTCTCAGTCCAATTTTTAAGGACATCATTTAAATTAAAATTTGACATAAAATTTTTAGAGCAAATTTGGGTTGCCTCATCTATTGAAAACCATTTATACCTGTCCAAGAAAAAGTGTAAGAAATTATTTTCTGAATAGTCTAGTTTTTGATTAAGCTTAAATATTTTTTTAATGATATTAAAATTAAAATTTTTTTGAATGAACATGCCTTTTGAAAAATCAAACGGTGATGATTGCACTCTAGAGTAACCCCCAAAATGTTCGTCTGCTCCCTCCCCGCTCAAGACAACTTTAACAATACCGTTCATCTTTTTTGATAGAGCAAACAGGGCGTATTCATGAGGTATTGAAAGTGGTGCATCTTTTATTTTAATAACATTTTCAAGATTTTCTAAAAATTCTTTTTGAGAAATTAAAATATTATGATGTTTAGTATTACACTTGTTTGAAATTAGATTAGAATAATGACTTTCATCATAATCTTCCTCTTTGAAATTTACTGAAAATGAATTAATTTGTTGTGCAGAATATTTGGTCATTATGGATGTAAGTAATGAGGAGTCCAAGCCTCCAGATAAAAATACTCCAACAGGGACGTCACTTATCATTTGACTTTTTACAGCGTAATTTAACTTATTATCTAATTCGTCAATAATATCTTCCTCTTTTTTTGGAACCTTCGAAACTGAGAAATTTGGAATTTCCCAAAATATTTTATTTTCAAAAGATTGTTTCTCCAAATCTATAACCAGAAAGTTCCCGGGAGAAACTCTTTGAATACCTTTTAAAAAATTTTGTTTGTCATTAATTGGATATCTGAAGCAAAGATAAGAAAATATAGCTTCCTGGTTTATTTGTTTTTTAAAATGCGGAAAATTTATTATTCCTTTTAACTCTGAACTAAATATAAAATAATCACTATTAAAATTAAAATAAAGAGGTTTTATGCCAGACCTATCTCTATATAAGAAAATTTTATTTTTCTCTTTGTCATATAATGAAATAGCAAACATTCCGTCTAGTTTTTTTACAAAACTTTCTCCCCATTCTTTATATGCAGATGGAATTATTTCAGAGTCACAAGTTGTTGAAAATTTATAACCTTTTGCAATTAATTGATTTTTTATATCTTTATAATTATAGATTTCACCATTAAAAATTGAAATAATATTATTTAACTTAATAGGTTGATTTCCATTAGCTAAGTCAAGAATTGAGAGTCTGTTGAATGCTAAAGATATTTTATTGTCATTATAATAACCTTCATCATCGGGTCCTCTATGAGACATCGAATGATTTAGTTTTTTTGCTATAGCACTTTTATCTTGAATAGCATTTTTAAAATCAATTATTCCAAGAATACTGCACATTATAAATTATTTTTCTAAAATTTTTAGATATTCTTATATTTTTATTTAAGAGATATTTAGTAATTATAAAAAATTGTTATTATAAATTTTATTTTTCCCAACTATATTTAAATTTTTTATCATTTGGATCTTTTCGAACCATTTCTTTTTCATTATGAGTGATTGTCATACAATTTGCTATTATGGACTCGTCCTTTCCTAAACCTTTAAAGCCATTCCAAATTTTGGGTGGTATCGTAACTAAAAAATAATTCTCGGGAGATAAAATTAATTCTTGATATTTTCCAAATGTTTTGCTCTCTTTTCTTTCATCAAACAAAACTAACTTTACTTTTCCTTTTACACATACATAATTTAGAGTTGCTTCTTTATGTAAATGCCAAGCTTTAATAAAATTTTCTTTTACAGTTGAAAAATAGATTTCCCCAAACTTTGAAAAAGGTGGGGTATCCGATCTCATCATGTGCATAATTTTTCCTCTCTCATCGGGTATAGTTTTTAAGGGAGTAATTTTTATATCTTGAATCATTTTAATTAAATCTTATTTTTCTCATTAAAAAATAAATAATTGATAACCATGCATTTGGGTAAATTAAATTTTTAAAAAAATGATTTTTAAAATTTATATAATCTGAACCCATTTTTTTTCCATTTATTGCAATTTTAATAAAATAATTAAAAAAATTTCTTAGAGAATAGTTTTTGCAATAAATATACTGAAAAAAATTTAATCCCTGACTTCTATAATAATCCAAAATTTCTGGTAATAAAACTATTTCAACAAATGGATAAAAATTACCCCATTCTCTTGTTCCAATTGTATTAATACTTAATGGTTTAGCACAAAAATATGCTTTGGAATTTTTAAATGATTTAAAAAATACTTTTATAAAAAAAAATGTGTTATCTAAGTTTGACCAAATTTTCATGTCTCTCATGTTCTTTAAATTCAATACATCTAAATTATTTTCCCACTTTTCTCTTCTAAAGCAATTTACATAAAATCCTCCAAGGAAATCAAAACAGATTTTATGGTCAATTAAATCAGTAAATTTTAGAACTTTATTTTCTTTAAGTTTAGAATGTGTTTCCATTTTTTTTGGAGCCAATTTTATATCAAAAGGTTTGGGAAATTTATTGATATAATCGGCAGTTAAATAAGCAGAATTAATCCAGAAAAAATCTACTTTGTTTTCATGTTGGGATATTTTCTTTAACAAAAACCCCAATGCATTTTCCATTATCATGTCATCGTCACCCAAAAACCAAATAAACCTCCCTTTAGCCATTTCAGATACTTTGAGAACATTCATTGCAAAACCAATATTTTTTTTATTTCTTTTATAAACAATTCTAAATTTATTTTTGTAAGATTTTATAATTTTTTTAATATCATTTTTAGAACAATTATCAGATATACATACTTCAAAGTTTTTTTTAATATTTTGTTTTGCAATTGAATTAAGACAATTATTTAGACTTTTGGGTCTATTAAAAGTAGGAATACAGATAGATAGTAACATGGAGATTTAAAATTTAGACAGTCTTTTAAATAATTCTATTTGTTGATTTGTAAAACGGATCAAATTCTTTCTTTTTGATTTGTCATAATAATTTTTAAACCAATCGAAAGTCATTTTTAAAGAAGTTTTATCTGATAAATATGTTTTCCATTTTAGTAGTTTATAAGATTTAGAACTATCTAAAGCTAGATTTTCAGACTCGTGATGTTTTTTTCTAATTACAATTATTTTTGACTTTGATTTAAAAATACTCTTTCCTAGATGTGCAATTTGTTTTACTTTAAGATTATTTTTTTTATTTGGCCCAAAATTCCAAGCTCCCACGAATTTCTTTTTCTTATCGGAAAATAATTTTTCAGCAATACTTAGATAACCAAATAATGGGTCAAGTACATGCTGCCATGGTCTTGTTGCATTTGGACTTCTTATGATTAATTTTTTATTAAATACAAAGGACTCAACACAATCTTTTATGATTCTATCTTTTGTCCAATCTCCTCCACCTATACAATTTCCTGATCTTACTGTTGCAATATTACAAAATGAATCCTTATAAAAAGATTTTATATAACTTTGGGTTAAAATTTCACAGGCTGCTTTGCTGGAACTATATATATCGTGCCCGCCTAACTTGCTTTCCTCTTTAAACTTTTGTTTTCTTTCAAAATTTTCATAAACTTTATCAGTTGTTACTATTACTACTGATTTGACAAATTTTTTTGTTTTAACTAACTCAAGTAGATTTGCAGTTCCAATAACATTAGTTTTAATAGTTGATAAAGTATCTTTATAACTTACCAGGACACTTGATTGAGCGGCAAGATGAAAAATGATCGATGGCTTAGTTTTATTTATAACATAATTTAATTTTTTAATATTTAATATATCTTCTCTAAAATCTTTCTTTAAAAATTTACTTAAATTACAATTGTCGAAGAAATTAGGTTTTGAAATAGGGTTTAGTGCATAACCAGTTATTTTAGCGCCTAAATTAGCTAGTATTAATGTTAACCAGCTTCCTTTGAAGCCAGTATGGCCCGTTATTAAAATTTTTTTATTTTTCCAAAAATTATTTTTTTTCATATTTTTAAAATTTTATTTTAAGTTCCTGGGTTCGTAAAATTTATTTTTAAAAAATTTTTTTTGTTTATTTTATAATTTTTTTTATCAAACACTTTAATTTTACCAAACTCAATTTTACTTTTCGGTTTATATTTTTTCCATACAAGGGTAGCAAATTTTCTAACTGAAAAAACTTTTCCAGATCCCATTTCTAAAACTCGAGGATAATTGTTTTCCTTGTTATGAAAATATAGTTCTTTAAGAATTCCGTCAACAACATCTTGAATATTTGAAAAATCGTTTTTTTGAGAACCTGTTGTCATTTTGAAATTTTGATTTTTTTTTGCTGCTTTAATTAAAGATGGCCATAATCTTGATTTTTTTTCATCGCCGCCCCAAACATGAAAAAGTTTTATAATTTTACATTTTATATTTGTATGTTTAGATAAATAAATACAAATTTTTGAGAATAAAGCTTTAGTAATTGCATAGTTATAAGAATGTTCACTTTTATTTTTATCAATATTATATGGAGATAAATCTAAACTTTTGATTTTATTTTCTTTCTCAGTCGAAATGATAATCCAATTTTTACAGTTAGCTTCTAATGCATTAAGAATTAAATTAGTTGATTTTATAACGTTAAATTCATAGCACTGTTTAAATTTTGGAAATTTTTCATAACCTCCCACGGTTGCTAAATGCAATAACACATTGGCTTTTTCTAATTCTTTCCATTTTTTGTCTATGGGACCAACAAGCCAACTGACATTCTTAATTTTTTTATTATTTTTTTTTCTGGTTACAGCGTAAATTTTATGTCCTTTGATTGCTGCTCTTTTTAAAAAATTTCTTCCAATATAACCATTGGCTCCAGTTAAAAAAATTTTCATTACAAAATTCTTATAAATTATTTATTTTTTAAAATATCTTCTAATACTTGCTTATCTCTTAAAGTATCCATGCATTTCCAAAAACCAAAATGTTTATACGCACTTAGTTGTCTTTTTTTCGATGCAATTTCCAAAGGCCTTTTTTCTAAAATTTCTTTATCGCTTCTTATTAAATTTAAAAAATCATATTTAGCTAAAAAATAACCTCCATTTATCCAACCATCTTTTACTTGAGGCTTTTCCTTAAATGAAGTCACAGAATTTTTTTGAATAATTAATTCACCAAATCTTGCTGGTGGTCTTACTGCTGTGACTGTTATTAATCTTTTTTGTTTGTTATGAAACTTTATTAATTTATTTAAATTTACATCTGATACTCCATCTCCATATGTAAACATAAAATTTTCATTTTTTTGAACGAATCTTTTTAACCTTTTTAATCTACCGCCTGTTAATGTTCCTAATCCTGTATTGACAACTGCGATTTTACACTTTTTTTTAAATAAAACTTGTTCAAAAAGTTCACCGTCTTTTTTAAAATTTTTAAAGTATTTTTTTATTTTTTCACCTTTGTAACCAACGGCGATATAAAATTCATTCAAGTTATATTTTAAATAATGTTTCATGATATGAACTATTATTGGATAACCATTTACATGCACCATTGGCTTTGGAATTGTTTTTGTAAATTCTGACAATCTTGTTCCAAACCCACCAGCTAAAATAAAAACTTTCATATATTTAATTAGTTAAAATGTTATTGAATATATCTACATTCAACTTATTTCTTACTTTTTTCGAAGTTAAATAATTAAACTTATATGCTTCATAAACTTTTTTATTTAAAGAAAATAATAATTTTTTATTTTTTATATAATTATTTATATTTATTAAATTAAGTTTTAACACTTTGGACATATAGATTAAATCTGACATTACCCTAGGATTCTTTTGTTTTATTTGATCATTAAATATCAAAAGTATTTTTTTATAATTTAATACACAATAACTAACTGCTGTAGTAGAAGAAATAGCAATTACGAACTTTGAATTTGGCACTAATTTACTTGTAGCACCAATATCTGTTCTTACCTCAAACCTTTTGTCATAATATGGATTTCTCAATTTCATAACTCTTGGGTGGGGAACAATTATTACTTTAGATTTAAATTTTTTTTCAATATTTTTTAAAAATGTGTTTAAATTATCATACCATTTTTTTGTATCATAATTTATTTTATATTTAAAAAGCTGTTTATCTCCAACAAAGTATGGCGTGGGTGCATCTAAGAAAACGATATAGTTTTTTTTATTATAAGTTCTATGTCTTTTATTAAGTAAAAAGTTTGAATAATCTTGTGTATTAAAATTAATATATTTTTTTCTTTTAGATTTTAGATGAGGTCTTATATATTTTTTTTTTCCTGCATAAAAAATATATAAATCATTGTAATTTAAAAAATTTATTATTTTTCTATAAATAAATGTTTTTATTACAAAAATTAATCTTAATGGATTCATAAACAAAAGTTCAAATGCTCTCACAATTTTTTTAAAAAAACTCTTTTTTTCCATTGTAGTATCTATACAAACTTCAGGGGAACAAAACTGTAAAATTTTTACTTTTGATTTATTTAGCAAACGATGTATTAAAATTGAATTAAATGAATTTATATTTAAAAGATTTACAACATAAATTTTTTTTTCTTTTTTTTGTATATTATAAAAATATGTTTTCCATTCTTTTATTGAATTGAAAACTTTTGCTGCTTTATGACCTTTTTCTAAAAATGCTCTGTTCCATTTCTTGTTTAAAATATTTGATAGATCATGAATTTCTACTTTTGTTTTTAACCTTTTTTGTAAAATATCAATTTGATGTTTTTTGTAAAAAGACTCAGTAAATTTATAGGGAAATAGATATAAGAACATACTTTTTGGTATTATTTAATTTTTGATATTATTTTTAAAACTTTTAGCCCTTCTTTGATACTACATAAGTTTTTGAATTTATCTTTGATTAAACTGAGATTTTGATTTTTATAGGTATCTATTTTTTTAAATTTTTTATATGTAATTAATTTTAACTTTTTCTTTTCAAAAACTTTTAATTTATTTGTAATCAAATCAGCATCAATCGAAAAGTTTTCACCGTCAATAAATATTTTTCTCCTTTCACTAATTGAAAAGAAATTAATGCTTAAATTTAAAATCGTTTTCTTGTTTTTTTCGGCTGTAAAATTTAAAATATCATCAACATTTATTTTCAAATTTGAAATTTTCTTATTATATGAATTCAGTATTTTAAAATTCTTAAAAATCCAATTTAAATAATCAATTTCATGACTTAATTCTAGCAAGACACCGCCGCCAAATCTTTTTTGGGCAGATACACTTTTTTTGTAATCTTTTCCTTTTCTCCATTTAGGTAAATAAGAAGTGCATATAACATTGATTGAAAGTATTTTTTTTTTTTCTAGATATTTTTTTATAAATTGTATAATTGGGTGAAATCTAAGATTATATCCAACAAAATATTGATTCTTTAATTTCTTTTTAAGAGTAATTAATTTATTAAATAAAGGTTTTTCTATTAAAACTTTAATTTTTGTAAAATTTCTCTCGATTAAATTAATATGTCTATAATGTTCGGATGATGGTGAACAAATTATTATCAAGTTAAATTGTAATTCTTCTGGACTTTGATTTAAAAAACTTTGAAATTTTCGAGACTTAATTTTTTTAATTTTTATTTTGTTTGATATTAGTCTTAGAGATTTCTCGTGCTTTTTGGCAATATTACCTGAGCCAACAATTAATGCTGATTGAGTCATTTGATGCTAATTAACTATTTCCTTAAAATAGTTTTCATGTAATCAGGCCAATTTCCTGTATCTTGCCATTCAACATCTTTGATAGGAAAAACACCTATTTTCTTTCTTCTCTTTTGAAGTGCGTTTATTAAATCATTCATTCCGAAACGATTTTTTTTGGGTAAATAGTTTAGAATATTCGGTGCACATACATAAAAACCAGTATTTGCCAATACTGATTGACTTGGTTTTTCTTCCATTTTTAATAATCTGCCTTTTTTTTTATCTAAAGTGCAAACACCATATGGGATATTAAAGTTTTTAATTGATGCAACCAAAGTCAAAATATTCTTATTTTCACTATGAAAATTTAAAAGATCCTTGGGATTAATTTTAAATAAATTATCGCAATTAACTATAAAAAAAGGCTTTTTAAGTTGTGGAAGTTTTTTTAATGCCCCGGCAGTCCCTAAAGGTGTTTTTTCCTCTATAAAATTAAATTCATAATTTGATTTCAAATCATTTAGATAGGATTTAAGAACAGTGCTTTTTTTGTTAATTGATATTAAAAAATTATTTAATCTGTTGGACTTAAATAAATTCATAATATGTATTATTACTGGTTTGCCTTTAACTGGAATTAAAGGTTTTGGTAATACCGAAGTAAATGGTTGAAGTCTTTTACCTTGTCCTCCGGCCATAACAATAACTAAATTTTTTTCCTCTATGCCGTGTGGACTATTAAAAGAATTATAATAATCTACAACTTTAAAATTTTTATCAATTATTGGAATAAGTGCTAAAGATTTTTTCTCTATTAGTTTATTAGCAGTAGATTTATTAAAGTTACTAGTTGTTAAAAAAGTACTTTTTGAATTATAAACATTATTTATTTTTTTTCTGAAATCTTTGTTGACTAAAATTTCTCTTCTTATATCGCCATCTGTAATTGTTCCTAGATATTTATTTTTATTATCTATTACAATTAAACATCTTAAACCTGTTTTTCCAAGCTGTCTCAATGCATCTGTTAATGAAGAATTTTTTTTTATAAGAAGTTTTTTTATAGGTAAACTCATAATATTTTTTTTTTAAGACTAATATCTTAAGTAAATTTTGACAATAATTATTATTCTATGCATTTAATTTTAAAAATATTTTTTTTAGCTGTTTTTTTGTTAAAGAAGGAGACGAGGGAAGACATAAACTTGATTTTACAAGTTTGTTAGCATTTTTAATTTTATATTGTTGAAAATTTTTGAAAGGTTTTTGTAAATGATTGAGTTTCCACACAGGTCTAACTGAAATTTTATTTTTTAACATTATCTTTATGAGTTGATTCCTTGAAAACTTAAATTTATCATTTATTTTTAAAATATTTAACCAGTTATTATTTTTAGAATATTCGGGAGTTTTGGCTAATTCTAAATTTTGGATTTTACTTATTTTGGATAAATAAAATTCTCTAATTATTTTTTTTTTTTTTAAGAAATATTTCAATTGTTTTAGTTGGCTTAGTCCCAACGCAGCGGATATGTTTGACATGCGATAATTATAACCAACATTATTATGAACAAAATAAATTGGGTCGTCTTTCGCTTGCGTAGTAAGATACTTTGCTTTTTGCGCTAATTTATAATTGTTTGTGAGAATCATTCCTCCGCTACCAGTTGTAATGATTTTATTTGCATTAAAAGATAAAGTGCCTAGTAAACCTAGAGTTCCGGTGTGTTTATTATTTTTTTTATATCTTGTGCCCAAACTCTCACTTGCGTCTTCTATAATATTGATTTTTCTTTTTTTACACTCTTTAAGTAATTTATTTAAGTTTGCTGCATTTCCCCACACATGAGTAATTAGGATGGCTGAAATTTTTTTTTTTGTTTTTTTATTGTAACAAAAATTTTTTTTTTTTATTGTATTTTTTTTTAAGAACTCAATAGTTTTGTTTGTGTCAATATTATAAAAATCGTCACTATCCATAAAGATAGGAGAACAAGAGTTGTATAAAATTGCGTTGATAGAAGCTACAAATGTTAGAGTAGGAGCAATCACCTCATCTCCGGATTTTACACCTGCTAATTTTAAACTTAAATGAAGTGCCGAGGTACCAGAGTTACAAGCAATCGCATATTTTGATCCTGTTATATTAGAAATTTTTCTTTCAAACTGATCAATAAAATTTCCTCCAGTAGAAACCCAACCACTTTTTACGCATTTTTTTAAATAGTTGATTGCATCTTTTTTTATTAATGGAGAATGAAGATCAATCATATTTTTGTTCTTATTTTATAATTTCCTAGATTGTCGTAGTTATTATTGGCTTTAATTTTTCTTAAAATTTCCTTAATTCCAAATTCTATTGAAAACTTGGGTTTAAATTTAAGTATTTTTTTTACTTTTGTGAAGTCAACAACATAATTTCTTTTATCTTGAGATTTTTTTAAATATTTTATTTTTCCACCAATTATTTTTTTGATTTTTATTCCAATTTTTTTTTTTGTAAAATTATTTTTATTGCTCCCTGCATTGAATACTTGATATGCAGTTGAAGTATTTTTTGATAATATTACTAATTCAATTAATCTTGCAAAGTCTTTCACATGACAATAAGGTCGCCAAGTATTAAAATCATAAATTTCTAAATATTTTTTGATAAATAGATCTTTTGTAAATTGATTAACTGTTAAATCATACCTCATTCTATTCGAATAACCAAAAGCTGTTGCAAATCTTAATATTGTTGGATTGAAATTAATTTTTTTCTCAAGTCTAAGAATAAATTTTTCAATTTTAACTTTAGATTTAGCATAAGGTGATAGTGGTTTTAGTTTATGATTTTCGGTCAAATATTTAGATTTTGACATTCCATAATTTGAGCAGGTTGATATAAAAATAAATTTTTTTGCGCTTCCTTTGTCATATATCTGTTTAATCACTTTTTTTGTTGCTTTCTCATTTATATCTAATGATACTTTTTTATATTTATTGGTAATTGGATCTCCAACTAAACCAGCTAAAAAAATTATAGCATCATAATTATTATTAATTTTTTGAAGATCTTTGTTTTTTCTTATGTCACCTTTTATAAAACTGTATTTTTTTGAATTTTTTTTTTTATTTTTTTGATTATAAATCAAATTGTCAAAAGAAATGATTTTAAAATTTTTTTTAGAAAAATGTTCATAAAGTGCATTACCTATATAACCTTCTCCTCCTAAAATAAGAATATTTTTCATAAAAGCTTTTTCATCTAATGGATTTAATTTGGCAAAAATATCTAAATTATTGACCAGCCACCATCAACAATAAAACTTGTTCCGGTAATATATGATGATGCGTCTGATGCGAGAAACAAAGCTGAATTTGCTACTTCTTCAGAAGAACCTAATCTTTTTAATGGGCATAGTTCTTTATACCTTTTTAAAAATTTTTTATCTTGTGTCTTGGCCGAACCTTTTACATGCCCTTTAATTCCTCCTGGACAGATTGTATTTATTCTTAATCCAAAACCTCCATAATATGATGCAAGCTGTCTGGAAAAATTTATAATCCCACCCTTTATTATTGAGTAGTTCATGTTTTCATCCATTTTGGTATTTTTATATAAATTCATGTTTTGTCCGAGAAATCCATAGATTGATCCAAATAATATTACACTTCCTTTGACTCTTTTTTCCCTCATTTTTTCACAAATTTTATATGCAAGCCATGATCCTGAGTTCAAATTGATATCAATATTTTTCCTTAAAATATTTAAATTATTTTTTTTAAACGTGCTTAATTTCCAGTCTTTTGTGACAGGATAAGAACAATTCACAAAAATATCTGGGCATCCATAAGTTTGAAATAATTTATTTATATTTTGATCCAATGTATTTAAATTTGATAAATCAAAGTAAATATAATTCAGTTTAAATTTTCTATACTTTTTTTTTAATTGATCTCCTTTTTTTTTATCAAAATCTAGAACACTAACTTTTGCCCCGGCTGATAAAAAAGCCTCACAAACTTTTTCTCCAAGCAAACCACATCCACCAAAAATGATAGCTTTTTTACCTTTAAGACTAAAACTATTTAAATAATTTTTCATTTTTTTTTATTGAAAATTTAACAAAATTAAAATCGTAAATATCATCTATATCTGCAGATCTGTTTCTAGGCATTAAATAAGTTATGGTTTTTTTATTTATTAAATTATAATTTTTTAATAACGTATATCTTCTAAAAATATATATAGATGCATTAATTTCAAAAACATCAGGTGCATCTTGTCTTCTAAAGATATTTTTCTTTTTTCTAACCATTTTATATTCATCCTTATTTTTTTCTATCATATTATAGTAAGGATTTTTTTTTGCTGAACAAATAGATATTAAATTATGACATCTTTTATTTTTAATAAATTTATCTAACGAATTTTTTATATCATTCATATTTCTTAAGGGGGAAGTTATGTCTAAATCTACACATATATCAAATTTTTTGTTAAAAAACTTTTCGGACTCTATAAATGCATGTTTAATTGCAAGTAATTTTGCACTTTTATCATTGGCAAATTTTTTTGGTCTTAAAAACCAAGATTTTGCACCAAACTTTTTTGCAACTTTTTGAATCTTCTTTGAGTCAGTTGAAACAACAACTTCCTTAAAAACTTTTGATTTTAAAGCTTGCCTCACTGTATATGATATTAAGGGTTTACCATAAATTGGTTTGAGCGCTTTCTTTTTAAGTCCTTTTGACCCTCCTCTGGCACAAATTGTACAAAGCACATTTATTTTTTTCATGAAATTTATTTAATTTAATAATTTTTTAAATTATATCAGAAAATTCTTTATATAAAATTTTTTTATAATTTGTTTTTTTTAATTTCTTTACAATTTTTTTTGAGGTTTGACCATTATAATAAGGATTTCTTAAATTTCTAATTCTTTTTGAAAATTTTTTTGATAATGCTAGTTTTATTTTTTTTAAAATATTTTTTTTATTATAATCACAATCAATTACACTTTTTGGTTTAAGTCGACCTTTTTGTCTTTTTCCCAAATTTATTGAAGGTTTGTTAAAACTTGGTAATTCAATTATGCCGCTTGATGAATTTCCTATATATAAATTTATATATTTACATAGAGAAAAATACTTTTGATGTCCTAAAGATTTTATTAAAAAAGAGTTCTTATTTTTCTTTACAAAATTGCTAATGTTTTTATAGACCAAATTAAAACCAATATCTGCGTTTGGCATAGTAAATATTATAGTAAAATCGTTAAGAGTTTTTATAGCTTGTAAAAAATTATCAAGATTTTTTTTATTTAAAGTTTTTTCTAAAGTTTCGGGATGAAAAGAAACTAAAACTATTTTTTTTAAGAAATTAATTTTCAATAAATTCTGTAAATTTTTTTTATTAATATATTTAACTTTTGTAATAGCTTCTGCTCCTAGGGAACCAACGTTATAAACATTTTTTTGGTTTTCCCCTAATTGTAACACTCTTTTTTTGTAAGCTTCAGTAGATACAAAATGAACATGTGATAATTTTGTTATTGAATGTCTAATTCCTTCATCCATAGAACCCTCTGATCTCTCCCCTCCATGTATGTGGGCTATTGGTATTTTATTTAAAGTTGCTGAGATAACGCATGAAAAAATTTCATAACGATCTCCTAATATAAGAATCATATCGGGTTTAGATTGGGAAAAAATTGATGAAAATTTTTCTACACCAGTGCTGAATGATTTTGATATATGTTTTACATCATCCTTGCTTATTGACAAATCAACTAATTTATTAATTTTTAATTTATTTTTTTTTATATATTCTACAGTTTTACCAAAAAATTTTGAAAGGTGTGAACCTGTAACTAAAAATTCTAATTTAAAATATTTATCTTTTTTTATTTCGAAAATTAGATTTTTTAATAAATCAAATTCTGATCTAGAGCCTGTTATTACACATATTTTCATAATTTAAATTTTAATATTTTGATCTAAATTAAAATTATATTTTGATTTTTTTCCAATTACCTGATCCCATTTAAAAGCAGGTATGCCTTGTTTTGCTCTTTTGGTAGTAATATTTTTCTTTGTAAACTTTTGTCCTTTTATAATTCTTGCTTTGGCAACTATTTGTTTTCTAACAATATTTAAATTTATTAGTTCTTGTTTGTAAGGTTTCTTTTCATAGTTCCCAATACTTTTTTCAAATATTCTAATTTGCTTCACGTACTCAATAAGTTCCTTAGGCGATAAGCTGGCATTATGATCGGGACCTTTTAATTTTTTGTTTAAAGTAAAATGTTTTTCAAGGATAGATGCTCCTAGTGATATAGCCATAATTGATGCCCCAGATCCTAGGCTATGGTCTGAAAAACCAACCTGCATTTTTAACTTATCTTTTAAGTATTTTATCGACATTAAGTTTAACCTGCGTGTATCGGCTGGATATTGAGTATTGCAATGTAAAATTGATATATTATTTTTTTTGGCCCCTCCTTTAATTAAAATTTCAATTGCTAGTTTAATTTCTTTTAAATTGCTCATTCCAGTTGAGAGAATGACTTTTTTATTCATATTTCCAATGCTTCTTAAAAATGGAACGTTGGTTATTTCACCAGATGGTATTTTAACAAATTTGACTTTTAATTTTTTTAAAATTTTTAGGCTTTCCTCATCAAAAGGACTTGTCATAAATTTAATTTTTTTCTTTAAGCATCTGGCTTTTATTTTTTTAAAATCATCATAATTCAAAGAATATTTTTTTAACATTTTCAACTGATCAGAAAATTTACTATTTAATTTTTGATATTTGGCTAAATTCATGTTTTTTTGAGATAAATTCTCCGGGATAAATGTTTGAAATTTTATATAATCAGCTTTTGCTTTGGCTGCTATATCTACCATTTTAATAGCACGTGATAATCTTCCGTTATGATTTACACCAGCTTCAGCTATAATCAGGGTTTTTCTTTTCATTTAAATTTTATTTTTTTTAAAGATTATTCCCTATTGTCTAGTTGGTTAGATACATTTGAAAAATATTTTTTACTCAAAATAGTATAAAGAATTATAGAAAAGCTTGATGCAAGAAAAGAGAGAGCAAAAAAAACTTCAATTAAAATTTTTACGTCAATAAAGTTAGGAAATAAAAATAAAAATATACATAGGTGTTCTGAGTCCCACAATATAGATGTTATTCTATTAAAATATTTATTTCTTAGGTAAGGCTTAATTTTTTTGCCTCTACTTATTTCATTGCACCATCTTGCTAAAGCAGAAAATCTATCTAGAATTAAGTGTTGAATTGGTAATAATAAGATTGTTATGTAATAAAAATTAATATTAAAAAAATTATTATTTGTATTATAAAGATAATTAACCAAAACTAAGTGCAAAAATCCTCCAACCAAAACTCCGAATAGACCGTCAATAAACCTCCCGTGAAATGATGTTGTCTTCTGGTACCTGGCTATTAATCCATCCGCATGATCAATGATGAAAGATAATAAGAAAAAAATTATTATTATATTTAAACTTAATTCTTCAAAAAAATAAGATACAGGTAATGCAATAAAACCAAGTAATAGACCTAAATATGACATTAAATTAGGGTTTAAATTTTTAAATATTGGAAAAATAACTATCGCACATAGTCGATAAATACTTACAAAAAAAGAATTTTCTTTATAATTAAAAAGGTCTTTACGGTATTTTTTAAATAATATTTTGTAATCTTGCATTTTATTTTATTTTATTCAGGGTTTGATTTTTAATTTCATAAACTTTATTAAAAATCTCAAAATCGTCTATATCATGACTAACTATAATTATTGTTTTTTCTCTATTAAGTAGTTTTAAAGTTTGTAGAAGATCGGCGGTTGTTTTTTGATCAAGTGAGCTGGTTGGCTCATCTAAAACTAATATTTCTGGATTACGATATAATGCTCTTGCAATAGCCAATCTTTGTTTTTGTCCTCCAGATATTTTTATACCGCCCTCACCAATATTTGAATCAATTTTTTTGTAATTATTATTTGTATACTCAGTTAATTGAGAAAGGCTTAAACTTTTTTCAATATTAGAAGATGATATATTTTTATGTTCAACTCCGTAAGCTATATTTTGTTTTAGGGTATCGTCTAATAAATTAATTTTTTGTGGTACAAATCCTATTTTAGATCTCCATTGAATGATATTTTTTTTTACATCTTTGCCGTCGACAATAATTTCCCCGGAAGTCGCATCTAATAAACCCATAAGTAAATTTAAAAAAGTAGTTTTGCCAGACCCTGTTTTTCCAATGATAGCAACAAAATCTTTTGGATATATGTTTAAATTTAAATTTTTTAAGGTTTCATAATCATTATTTGAAAATTTAAATCCAACATTTTTAAAAATTACATTCCCTTGAAAATTCGTTATTTTACTTGTTTCATCAGCAAATTGCTTTTGAATAAAAGATTGATCGTTTAGATCTTTACTTAAGCTATCAACTGCCGCTTGACATGACTTTATTTGTTGAGATGAAGATAAAATTTTATTCATAGATGGAATGATTTTTAGAGCAGATAATAAAAAAATAGCTAAAGTCTCAATAATTTCAAGATTAGTTCGGTTTTGAAACGATGAAACTATAATTATTAGAGCCACAATTAAAATTGCTATTGTTTCAAACCAAACTTTTGGTAGCCTATTTATAAAATTAATTCTAGAAGCAAAGTGTGCAACTTTCATATTTCTACCTTCAAAGATTTTTGAAAAATAACTCTTTACTTTAAAAATAATTATTTCTTGTACTGATTTTAAACTTTCGCTTAAAACTTTCATGCTATCTTTCTGAGCTGATACTAGGTTTTTACCTAGATTAAATACAATTTTTCTTGTGAAAAAAAAGTAAATTATACCTAAAATAAAAAATATTAAGATTATAAATAAAGTTTCGCTAGGTTTAATTACTAACAATAAAGTGGTAATACCTAGTACAATCAAGAACTCTGTTATCAATACACTTAAAGCAACTAAAGCGGCTCCAAAAAGCGTTGTTTCTTGCACAATTTTTGTAATTAAGGTGGAAGAATTATTCAATATATGGAAATTATATGAATTATTTAAATAGTGATTATAAAGTCTTACACCTAAATTAAATCTCGTTTTGTAAGAAAATCTTGTCTCTAAAAAATAGTAATATGCTAAAAAGATATTTTTTATTAAATAAATTGAAATAACTATAAAAGTAATAATTATTAAAATTTCTTTATCATCGTAGTTTTGAAAATAACTGTTTAAATAATTATCACTACTTTCTGTTGTAAAGCCAATAAAAGGTATGATTGCGGCAATACCTAACGTTTCGAATATCATAGCTAAAAACATTAAACTTACAATAATTTTAAATTGCTTTTTTTCACTTCTAGTAAGAAGTGCTATAATTTTTTTAAAAATTTTTAGCATATTTAATTTTTTATAAAACTATTTGATAGCCAAATAACCTTCGAAGCACCCGTACTTAAAAACTGTAATTATGTCTTTAAATCCAGCTCTTTTAAGAAGTTGAGTATTACCGTGTGATGAGAACGGTTCAAGAATTCCTTTTAACGATCTTGATTTAGATATAATTTCTTCAGAGCTGAAACCTTGGGATAATTTAAATTCATTATAGGTTTGTACGAATATATCTTGGAATCTTGCGTCACTACCTCTAACTTTTTCAACAAAAAAGAAAGCGCCGCCCCAATTTAAACCTTTGTAGATCTTATTAATTATAACTTGTCTTTTTTTGGGCGAGATAAATTGGATAGTATAAAAAGATGAAATTATACATGAACCACTTAAATTAAATTTAAAAACATCCGTGTGTTTGAAAAGAAGTTTTTTATTGTTTTTAAATCTTTTCTTACTATTCTTTATCATTTCAATAGTATTATCTATTCCAAAATATTTAATTTTTTTTTGGCTATATTTATGTCTTAAACTAATATTATTAATAAATATTCCTGTTGAAGATCCAAGATCAACAATCTTTGAATTATCCTGAAGAAAAAAATCACTTAATTTTAAATACAAATCCTGTGTCTCAGAATATAGAGGGACTGATTTTTTTATATGTTTATCAAAATATTTGTGAACAGTCCCTTTAAAATTCCAATTAGAATTGGATTTTAAAATATTGTCACCTGTTTTAAGTTTTTTTTTCATTTAAAAATTTTTTAATATATTTTTTGTTGATAATGATTTTATGTCTTTAAATCCAGATAATCTCAAAGAAGTTTTCAATTCTTCTAAAAATAATTCAAGTGTTCTTTTTGCTCCAGATTTTTTATCCACTATTATTCCATAAATAAGGGGTCTGCCTATTGCAACATAATCGGCTCCTATTGATAAACATTTTATAATATCAGTGCCTGTTCTTATACCGCCATCAACAATTAATTTTACTTTGCTATTAAGTTTTTCTCTTATTGGCTCAATTCGTTCCAAACCAGTAATATCAGTTTCTAAGGCCCTGCCTCCATGGTTTGATACCCAGATAGCGTTGATTCCAACTTTTTGGGCAATTAATGCATCTTCGACTGATAAAATTCCCTTCAATATTAATGGTTTATTTGTATATCTTCTTATTTTTTCTAAAGTTTTCCAGTTTAAAGGTGTAGATTTTTTTCTGTGGTAGTATTTAGGTAATCTTAAATAATGTTTTCTGGCATCATAACCTGTGTCTGTTTTATTATAACTAATTGACCTTATTGGTGAATCCACATTAATGCCAATGGTCCTACACTTATGTTTTTCTGCTTGATCAATTCTCATTTTACAAAATTCAAAATTATTATCTAGATGAAAGTAACTTTGAATATATTTTTTTTTATTTTTGTTCATATCGCTCAATTCAAAGGCAGTATTATCAGGAAAAAAATAAGGTAATTGAAAAATTTCTGAGGCTTCAGATATTATATGATCGGCACTTTTATGGAATTGGGTTAGTCCTCCCATTGGGCAGATAATTAACGGCGCAGATATACTTTGTCCAAAATATGTAGATTTTGTATCTGCATTATTTATATCTTTCAAAAAGCGGGGGATTAAACTTATCTTTCTAAATACATCTCTATTTCTTTGTGTTGTATGGCCATATTCAGAAGATCCATCTATCCATTTTTGAATAACGGGTTTAGTTTTTTTCTTATATAATTTAAAAAATTCTCTAAGGGTTCTTATTGTTTTAGTCATTTTTCTTTTTTCCTAGAAATTCTATATGATAAGTATGAGTATACTTGTAAATTAATGATTGCCATCTTTTTTTAAATTGTAAATTATAAAAACCCTGTGCATTGAATTTGTCTAATCTTTGTTTAGCTCTATTTACACTATAAAAATAACTACTTGTTATCCTTTCAATTTGACTAAGATAAAAGTTTTGCATTTCATTGGTCATTTCTCCCATCGATGTAGTATTTATTGATAGATCTATACAATCATTTTCAATTTTTTCAATCATGGTTTGGGGTAGAATAACAAAATCAAATTTTAGCAAGTCATTTTTTTTAATTAAATCAAGTCCTATGAAGTCCTTTAAAGTTCCTATTTTTTTTTCTGGAAAAATATTTTTTAAAAAATAGGAAGCAAGTGCACATACTTCAGGCAACTCAATTACTATTGACGTTGCTTTGGTAAAATAATTGTGTAGAAATCTTGTTAACCCACCATATCCGCCTCCTAAATCTAAAAATACCAAATCCTTTTTATTCTTTAAATCTGTATTATGGTAAACTTGCGATAGATAATAGGCGTGTCTTAAAACTCTATGATTTAGCCTTTGACCTCGATAATTAAGACAGATATTTTCTCCAGATAAAGAGTCGGATGCGGCTCTTAAAATATTTTCATCCATAAACTCTGATAGCTTATGATATAAGTGGATCAAACTTAAAGATTTAAATTTAAGAGCTCGACCATTTTCATCTCCTATCAAAAAATTTTGATCCGCTAATAATGCTGCTTTTGTTTTTTTATTATTTCTAAATGTTTTAAATTCCTCTTTGTTAAACTTTTTATTATCTGAAATAAAAATATTTTGAAATTCTTTTCTACAATCTATCCACCAAGGTGAATCTTTGAACAGAGGCTTATTTTTAATTTGACTTATGGACATGTCATAATCTTGCTGTAAAATATTAAAAAAATTATCTTCAACTTCTTTGATTTTTTCAAATTTATCTAAATTTTGTGGAGGCCAAATACTATTGTCTTTACCAAAATTTTTATTTGATAAAGATTTATTTCTCTCAATATAAGTCTCTTTTTCAATAAATTTATTAAATAATAAAATTGAAATAAAATTAAAAAATAAATTTAGAGTTCTTCCTGCCGAATTATAAAAAATCATTGATATTGGAGGGTTTTTTAGTAACATTTGTTTTTCTGAATAAAGTTTTGTTTTGCAATTAAAAAAGAAAGATCTTAAAAAAATGACTATATGTTCAGCTTTGGCGGCTGGTCTATGATAAGACTTAAATAAAAAATTAAAAATTTTAGAAAACATTTTTTATTTATTTTGAGATAATATTGCGAGATTTAAAATACAAAATATGAATTTTGCTTCAGAATTGTTCATATAATCTTTGTTTAAAACTTTAGTTATCTCTTTTAAATTAATAAATCTATTTATTAAATCACTTTGGAAAAGTCTGTCTTTAAATTGTTGACTATTAGTATTAAAAAACTTGTTAATATTTGCATAAAATCCAATTTTTTCCCTAAATTTTAGAACTTGTTGAGGTATCAAACCATGAAGAGAGTCCCTAAGAATAGCTTTACCAAAGCCATTATTAATTAAAAAATTATCAGGTAAAGAGTGTGCAAAATCAAATACATCTTTAGACAAAAACGGGCTGCGGTTTTCTATAGAGTAATGCATGGAGACTTGGTCTGAACTTAAAATTTGTGGTGGTATTGTATCTCTAAATAAATCAACATTTAACTGATTTCTAAAAAAATTTGAACTATAAGTAATTTCATTAATTTTTCCATTATGTTTTTTTTTTATAAATTTTTTAACCTCATTTTTTTCGTGAAAGGATGGAAGTTTTTTTTTTAGATTTGCTCTATAATATTTAAAATCAGATAATATTTTAGATCTTACTAGTGGTTTAACAAATTTACTCCAATTATCATAATAACTGCTGAAATTCTTATTTTTAATATTAGAGACTAAATAATTCATTTGGTGCGTATAGTATCCAGCAAAAATTTCATCTCCACCAAGACCTGAAAGCAAAACTCTATGACCATCATTTTTTATAGCTTTATTTAAATGTGCATATACAAGATATGATATTGAGCTTAGAGGAAATTTAGTATCTTTAATTATATTTTCTAAAAATTCATAACTATCAATTTTATCCATAGAAACATAATTGGTTTTCATTCCCAGAGACTTACATACAAGATCGATTCTCTTTGACTCATCATAATTTTTATCGTTCGTGAAAATTGAGTAACATTTTAAATTTTTATTATTAAATTTTTTTGCTATTGCCGCAATAGATGAGGAATCTATTCCGCCACTTAATAAACATGCAACTGGAAAATCTGATCTAAGTCTAATAGAAAATGATTTTCTTAGAAGTTCCCTAAGTTCACTTTTTGCATCTTCATAATTTTTTATTTCAAAATTTATACTTGGTTTTTTTTTCCAAATTTTTATCTTTTTAATATTCAATTGTTTATTAATCTTAAGAGCCTCTGAAGAATTAAGCATTTTTATATCTTTAAAAAATGTATCGTTATTTAAAAATAATGATTTAAAACCATAGGATATAAAAGCAGAAATTTTATCTTCATTTAAGTTTTCAGGCTTATTAAATAAAGCAGTTATATAACTAATATTTGATCCATAATATAAACATTTATTTTTGAATAAATAATAAAGGGGTTTCTCTCCAAACCTATCTTTGCATAAAATAAGTTCTTGGTTGACTTTGCTAAAATATGCAAATGACCACATGCCGTCTAAATCATCACTGGGTAAAAATTGTTTTTGTAAATTTAAGTACTTTAAAAGTACCTCTGTATCTGATTTTGTTTTTAATTTTTTGAGGTTATATTTTTTAATCAATTCTATATAATTGTAAATCTCTCCATTAAATGACAGAATTCCATCAGTATCCTCCATTGGTTGCTTGGAATTTAATACAGGGTCAATAATTGATAGCCTTGAATGAATCATTATAGATGATATTTCTTTAAAACTTTTTTTTGAATAATGTTGGTAGTCCGGACCTCTTCTTTTCATCAAATTTATACAGTTTTTAATTTGAATATTAGATGGTTCGTTTTTTTTTGGTCCAAAATATCCTGCAATACCACACATTTTTTTATACTTTGATTTTAAGGCCTTGTTTTCTTAAATAATTAAGAAATATTTTATTTCCTGGGTCGAAATACATAATATTATCGATGTATTTTTTAATAATATTATCCCATTCATTTTCGGAATATTTCTCAACTTTTTGTATTAAATTGTTTAATTTTTTTTTTGTAAATTCACACGACCAAAATGGTCCCTCTTTATCAAATTTAATGTTAAAACCTTTAAATGGAAAATAGTCAGGTGGTATAGAAATGCATTTTTTCCTTTTTATTAAAGCTTCTAATCCCAATGTTGAATTTGTAAAAATAATTAATTGATTATTATTTATAGCCTCATAAGCATTTTTAGATTTGTGACCAGTTATTAAACTCCAGCTTCCTTCTTTAAGAATTTTCCTATAAATTTTTTCATATTCATTTATTGAAAATCTTGAATTTTTTGTACATAAAGATAATTCCCAGTTATTAATTTTGCAAATATCAATAAGTTCATCGAAAATTGGTTTTTCTTTTAAGGTAAAATTTTGTAAAGACATTATTTGGGAAATAAATAAAACTTTTTTTTTGCCATCATTATTTTTATTTTGATTATATAAATTATTTTTTAATGTTCCGATTACATGAAAATTAGATTTGATTATTTGAGATAATCTATTTTTTTCATTTTCACTTAAAACAAAAAATTCATCAACTGTTAAAGTTTCCTTTTTTATTTTAGAAAAATTCCTACATTGCTCATAAAATCTTTCATCTCGCGATGAAAGTTGAACGCTAACAAATTTACATTTTTTATAGTAATTTTTAAAAGTATAAAATCTAACATTATTATCAATCGTGGTTAAAACAACTTCGGGTTTTACTTGACTAAAATATTCTAAAAAATAATTTAACTTAATATCTTTTAACCCTCTTTTAATTAATATCATTAATATTAATGATATATTTATTCTTTCAAACCTAATATCTAATATTTCATAATCTTCTCTTTTGAAAAAAAGAGACATGATATGATCACCTTCACCATCATATAATAATATTTTTTTTTTTAATGGTAATCTGAAACACCATTTTGCAAATAAAATTTTTTTAAAATAATAAAAAAAAGTCTGCATTAGTTAAATTTTTTGAGCAATTTTCCAATCTAATTCACTATTTATTGCATGAGAGGATTTTTGGTCAAGAATGTAATGGCCTATTATGTTTTTTTTATTTTTTTTAGAAAAGAAATTTTTCTTAAATATTCTTATTCCCTCTACTCCTCTATAAAGTTCATCTCTTTCAAGTTTTAAATTAGAGTTTTTATTTAACAAATTTAAACCTGAACCGGTATGTTTATAAATTCTTCCTACTTCTGATCTTACTCCAACTACTTCGTCTGTCTTATAAATATTCATCATATTTACAAAACTATCTATGTCATTACTTTTCAAAAAAGGGGTCTTATATGAAAACTGAAAAACGTAATCAAAATTAAAGCCTTTCTTTTTAGAAAAAATTATTGCTTTTTTTAGAGTTTCGTTAATTTCGACATTTATACCACCTAATTCAGCATCTCTTTTTTGAGTTACGATTTTTCTTTTATATTTTTTTTTGAGATACTTGAGAATTTTAGTATCTGGTGAACTTATTAAAATTTTAGAAATTTTTTTTGATTTTATTAAAACATCAATTATCCAACATACAAGTGGTTTCTTTTTTAATTTTTTTAAAACCAGTGAGTTTGGATTTATGCTTAGGCCTCTAATAGGTATAACTGCCAAAGCCATTCTGTGACTTGACTTGTTTATATTTTCAGATTCTATTATCTCAGATCTAGTTTTTAAAATTTTTTCTTCGTTTCGAGTTAAACTTGAAATGTGTTGTCTATAAAAGAATAAGGGTAAATTAACATTTGCTATCTCATATTTTTTTATAAATTTTATCCATAAATAAACACCATCTTGTCTATCAAATCGTTCATTATAACCTCCGATTTGGTTTAAACAGACTTTTCTGATCATAGTACATGCTCCATGAGCAGGTTGATTAAGCAATTTAACTTTTTTAAAATCATGACGTCTGACCAAATTCAAAAAATTTCCTCTTTCATCGACCTCATAATAATCTGGAAAAACGAGACCTAATTTAGGGTTATTTTCAAGTTTATTTGCCAATATTTGTATTGCATTACTATCTAGCCAATCATCTGCGTCTAACCTCATTATGTATTTACCTTTTGAAATTCTTAAGGCTAAATTATTTGATGTTGTTAAACCTTTATTTTTTTGGAAAATTGTCGTTATTCTCTTATCGTTTTTGTATTTTTTTATAATCTGTTTAGATTTATCTGTGGAGCCGTCGTCAATTATAATAAGTTCAAAGTTTTTAAATGTCTGACTAAGAACACTATCAATTGCATTTTTAACAAATTTTCCATAATTATGATTTGTTATGTAAACTGTTACTAGTGGTTTATTTTTCATTTTAATTAAATAATTTTTTCCAATTAAAATTGGTATTTATTTTTTTAATACGACTTGTTTTAATTTTGTTTTGTTTAAATAGTTTTTTATTTTTATTATAGAAAATAATTAAATCTTTAAATGTATAAGTAAATAGTTTTTTATTTTTTTCCATATTTTCTAAAAAAATTTTTATAAGTTTAAAGTCTTTTTTATTATCTAATGTTAATCTTATTTTATTTCTATAAGTATCATCTACTTCTAAGGAACCTGTTTTAAATTGACTTTTATGATTTGAAACATAATAAGTTAGATATTCTGTTTCAGAAGAGTCTTCTGCTAATTTGTATATTATTTCTAGCAAGCTTCTATTAAAAATTTCAGCATCAATGCCACTTGGGAGATTTTTTGCATCGGTATATTGTAGATTATTTTTTAAATGACATTTTATTGTTTCATCTAAATAATTTGGATCAATCAAAATATCATCCCCAGTAATTCTAACTATTATATCAGTTTTTATTTTTTTTATTGATCCAAGCATTCTTTCTAAAACATTCTTATCGGCACCTCTGAAATGCAGTATTTTATTTTCTTTTGCAATTTTAACTAAAACATCATCCTCTTTTTTTTTAGTTGTACATAAAATTATACGATTAACTTTTTTTGACTTTTTGACTCTTCTTATCAAATGTTCAATTGTTGTAATATTACAAATTTTTTTAATTGCTTTTCTTTTGAGTCTTCTAGAATTATTTCTAGCTACTACAATAGCTGTTACGTCATTTTCGAACATGTCATGATTAAGATTAATATTATTACTAATTTTAAATTTTGTTTTTTTATTTTTAAAAATTTCCCAATCAATATTGTTGATATTTTTACAAGCTGGTCTTTTCATTATTAAATTTTTTTTATTTATGTGTTTGCCTTTAGAAATTTTTTTTTTTAAATACCAAACTTTTTTTACGTTATCTCTATAATTTATTTCTGCAGAGCTCATTGACTCAATGTTTTTGTCTCCCATTGCTAATTTCAAACTTTTTCTGTCAATTAAGGAAGTATATTGTCTTTTCCTTTTTAAATAACTTGAGTCCCTAACCATTTTAACAAATTTATAAAATTCGCCTGGTTCTAAAGAAGAATAGTAATCGATGCCTTTTTTTTTTCTATTTATTGTAATGTGTTTTTCCAAATATTTTGCACCCAAATTTAATGCAACTATTGGTGTTTTAAAGTTCAATGGATTATCCGCAGATAAATGATCTTGATAACCAAGCTCACATGTTTTTCCAAAAATTTTCTTATAAGTTTTAATTTTAAAAAGGTCACAATTATTTATTTTGGTCGGGTAATTTTGAAACCCATGCAAAATAACAGGTTTGATTTTATTTTTATTGTTTTTTATAACTTTTAAGGCGTTTGCAATTTCCTCTAATGTACTTCCTCCTACGGATAGGAATATTTTTTTATTAGTTTTGGCTACTAAATTAAGAAGTATATTATTGTTTAGATCTGAAGAATGAATTTTATAACCATCAACATTGCAAATTTTGGCAATTTTAAATGCTTTTTCTCCAAAAACATCACAATAAATTTTTACATTTTTTTTTTTAAATTCGTTAATTATTTTAAGCCATGTCCTTTTATTAAAGGATTGTTTCTTGAAGTGTTTAAATCTTGGATGGTTTTTTGATAATAGCTCGTCTGCAAAATAAATTTGAAATTTAATTGCATCAGCGCCATTTCTTAAAGCTTGATTTGCTATTACTTTAGCCATCTCAGGGTTTCCCTGGTGTGCATTAGCAATTTCAGCAATAATTTCTGTTTTGAAGTTTAGCTTATTTTTTTCCATTTGTAGGTTTCTTTAAACGGACATGCCTTACAAATTTCTACTTTGTTTAATTTATTTTGAATATGATTTTCTCTGACTGAATTAATTTCTTTTCCATTCCAAATATCATTTAGTGTTTCAACTTTTTCTTTTGGAGTATTAAGATTTTTGGGCATCTCTAGATTCATCATTTCAAAGCCCTTAACCCTGGCGTCTGATTTATTTTTAACATCTTTATAATCTTGATCACCAACATCTATTGCTTTTTTATCAACATAACCTACTGGATGCATACTTCCCCAATCATAACAACACATGCTTGTTCTACCATCATATGTAACTAGCATTCTTTGAAATGGTTGCTCACAAGGAAGACGGCCCTCGGAGAGATAAATATTTCCATCAGAATCTTTCATTAAATTAGCTTTGTCTCCATAAATATTTTTCAATTTATCTACGTTTTGTTTAATTTTTCCCTTAAAATTTTCATTTATATCATCAAGTTTTCCACCTCTTTCTGTGTATTGCTTAACTGAAACCTCATCTACTATTTCATTAAATAATTTAAAAAACTGCTCTTGCTCAGGATGTGTGTCTTCGGTTAAAACCATTTGTATTTTAGTTCTAGGAAAGACTGACCCTAACTTTTTTCTCATTACATTAAAATTTTTAATATTTTCATAAACTTTATTAAAATTATTCTTTTCAAATCTACCTGGTCTCATTTTTTCATAGCTTTTTTTTGATCCACCATCGAAAGAATAAATCATAATATCGAGTCCTGATTTAATTATTTTTTCAGACATTTTTTCATCAAGTTTTGTAGCGTTTGTATTTATAATTGTTTCTAAAACACCTTTGCTTTTTGCATAATCTATAATTTCGGGTAATTTTGGATTTAATAAAGGCTCTCCTCTCCAATTAAATTTCATTGAGGGAACCTGAAGTTCAGATGCTTGTTCAATAAGCTTATAAGCAAGTTCGGGATCCATTACTTTGTCAGGTGTTGAAATATATTGCCTATAACAATGAGGACATGCTAAATCACATACTGAAGCAACTTCTATATCAATACATAAAGGATTATTTTTTTTGTCCTTAAACTTTTCTCCATAAAGTTTTTGTTTAAATGCATTTTTAGGCTGAGATCGCCATTTTTCTCTATAATCAATATATCTTGACTTAAGTTCTTCTAGAAAATCATGATCTGACTTACCATTAGATAATTTTTTTCTATAAGCAAAAACTTTATTTTTATCCATGTTAGAAAGCATCCAAATGACTTTTTCTTTTTCGCTGCCCTTTAGATTTTGTATGGCAAGTAATCTTATGTCTTCATTTTTAAACTGGTTTGGTAGTACCATTTTTATTCCTAGTCTGTTATTTCTAGCCTTTGGTAAGCGAGTGTATCTTTTTTGACTTTTTTTCCAATCATCTTTTCATAACTTCGTGCATCAACTCCGTGGTTTGGTCTTAAACACACTAAATCTTCCTCTTTTAATAGATCTCCAGCTTTTAACTGATTCTTTGAATAAATGGCTCGTCTGAATGAAATTACATGATTGGTTTTAATTTCACCTTTGGTTACTTTTTTTTCACTATCACCAAGTAATATATTCATTTTTCTAATATCTGTGATTGAAGACAGTATTTCTAAAGCAGGTTTTTTAATATCATTAATTAAAGACAAAACCTCTTGGGCTGTTAATGAAATTTTATGATCTCTGAATGTTTTATTTTCTCTAGTGTCTGTAAAATGAAATTCCATAACCTCGGCTCCACGGGTATATGCAACTCTTAATGCCAGATCCCCTAAGGAGTGGTCAGAATATCCAACTGACATTCCTGTTTCTTTCTTTAAAGTTTTAATAACATTTAAATTTACTTCATCATCTGGTGTAGGGTAAGTTGATGTACATTGTAATACTGCAAGATTATCTTTGCTCTTATAAATAGAGTTTTGTTTTTGTAGGAATTTGATTGTTTCTTTTATTTCTTGGATATTGGATAAACCTGTAGATAGAATTATTGGTTTACCTCTTTTGGCAAATTCTTTTATAATTGGATAGGCAGTTAAATCACCAGAACCAATCTTATAATAGTCCAAATAATCATCTATCCATTCAAGCATTTTCAAATCCCATACAGAAGCCAAATATTTTACATTTGAAGATTTGCACATTTCAGCAAGGTGTATGTGCTCTTTTTTGCTGAGTTCAAATTTTTTAAAATGATCGTATCTTTCTTTTGATTCTGTTGGGCTAACTAAATTAGAACCTTTATAAAGTTGCAGCTTTACAATATCAACTCCCGACTCTATTGCTAATTTAACCAATTTTTTTGCGTATTTGAAATCTCCCTCATGATTGCCGCCAACCTCAGCAATTAATAAAGGTCCATTTTTTCCCTTCCAGCTATTTTTTATAGTTGCCATTCTACTAAATTTTTTGGGTACAAAGATTTAATATCAATAATAATTGAATTATTTTTTCCTAGAGATCTTATAAATTTTAAAGAAAATTTTTTAATTTTCTTATGTGGTACGGAAACAACAATTATATCATAATATTTTTTTTTGAGTTTTTTAAGAACTTTTATCTTATAAAATTTATATAAAGAATCTTTATTTACAACAGGATCGTAAACATCTATCTTTTTATTTTTAGTTTTAAAAAATTTATATAAATCCAAAGCTTTAGAATTTCTAAAGTCATTGCAATTTTCTTTAAAGGTGATGCCCAAAAATAAAATTTTATTATTAATATTTTTTTTTATTTTAGATTTTATAATTTTAGAAGTTTCTTTAAATATAAATTGAGGTATAGAGTCATTTACTTTTCTACCAGAAGAAATCATATTGGGCTTCATGCCGCTTTTGATTGCTTTATATTTTAAATAATATGGATCAACACCTATACAGTGTCCACCAACTAGTCCTGGTTTAAAGTTTAAAAAATTCCATTTTGTTTTAGCAGCAGAAAGTACATCCTCTGTGCTGATATTAAGTTTATGAAAAAGAATAGATAGCTCATTTACGAAAGCTATGTTTATATCTCTCTGTGTATTTTCTATAATTTTTGCTGCTTCAGCAATTTTTATATTTTTTGTTGGATATAATTTTTTTTTAATAATTTTACCATAAATATATTTAACCATTTTTAAAGCTCTTTTATTTGAACCACTTATAACTTTTGTTTGATTTGTTAATTTGTATTTTGATATACCTGGGTCTATTCTTTCTGGTGAATAACCAACGAAAAAATCTTTGTTTAATTCCAATCTAGTTTCCCTTTTTATTATAGGAATTAAAATTTCTTCCGTGCAACCAGGATAAACAGTGGATTCATAAATAATTAAATTTTCTTTGTTTAAGTTTTTAGCCACAGATTTTGTTGCGTTTTTAATGCTTTTTAAATCTGGTTTATTTGCATTATCAACCGGGGTCGGAACTGTGATTATAAATGTATTACAACTTTTAATGTTTTTTTCTTTATGAGTAAAAAAGATTTTAGATTTTTTAATTAATTTTTTATTTATTTCATTTGTTAAGTCTAAACCTTTTTTAAGTTGATCAATTCTAGAGTAATTTTTATCATAACCTACAACTGTAAAATACTTAGAAAGTGATATTGCTAATGGTAAACCAACGTATCCTAGTCCGATTACACAAATTTTAATTTTTTTAAGCATTATAGTATGATCTATACCAAGAAACAAATTTCTGTATTCCTTTTTCAAAACTGGTGAATTTATTTACTTTAAAAATTTTTTTCAATTTTCGTGAATAAGATAGAGAAGCAGTTATATCTGTTGGGATTTTTTTTTCTAATTTAATTTTAGCTTTTTTGAATAGATTTTTCTCTAAAATTCTAACTAAATTTAATATTTTAATTTTTTTTCCAGAGGATATGTTTATTAAATTATAAGATCTTTTTTTATTTCTAAGGTAAATCAACTTTCGTAAATTGACTATCAGATCATCAATATATGTAAAGTCTCTGTAATTCCTGCCCTTATTATAAAGTTTTAAAGTTTTGTTGGTTAAAATTTGTTTACAAAATTTAAAAATACTGAGATCAGGTCTCCCGTAAGGACCATAAACCGTAAAAAACCTAATGCCCATAATGTCTATATTAAATTGTTTTGCATAATAGTGTGCTAGAACTTCGTTATTTTTTTTCGTAGCACCGTACAGTGAAATTGGTTTATCTGTATACTGATTTTCATCAAAAGGTAACTTATTTAATCCATAGATGGATGAAGAGGAGGCAAATATAAGTTTTGGTATTTTATATTTTTTTATCATTTCAAGTATGAAAAAAAATCCTAGCTCGTTTGTATAAATATATTTTTCTGGATATTTTAATGAATATTCAACTCCCGCATATGCTGCAAGATTGATTACTTGATCAAATTTATTATTTTTAAAAATTTTTCTTAAAGCTTTTAGGTTAGAAATATCAATTTTTTTAAAATGAAATTTTTTATTTCTTTTTAAAATATTTATTCTGTCAATTTTTAATCTTTTATCGTAATAATTATTTATATTATCTATTCCAACAACTTGATTTTTGTCTTCAATTAGTCTTTTTGCTAAATGAAAACCAATAAAACCAGCACAGCCTGTAATTAAAATTTTCATGCTATTTTTTCATAGCTCCGCACTTTGTAAAACTTATTTTTTACAAATAGCATTTTTTCATTAGATCGTCTTACAAGGGTGTGAATGAAAACTCTTTATTTTTAATAGTTGTTTTGATGTTCCCTAGTAAAATATTAATTTTATTTTTTTGCAAATTTATAATTTTAAAAATTTTTTCTGAAAATGGCCCTGATGTAAATATATAGTTTGAGTTTTTATAAAGTTCAAAAAAATTTTGAGTAAGATATCCCTTTGAATTTTCAGAGGCTTGACATTTTTTTATAAATATTTCTATTTCTTTCTGAGATTGGTAAAACCCTCCCAAAAAATACTTTAGACCTTTTGTGAATTTCAATAAATTTAAAGTTTCTGGATCTTTAAATTTTGAATGAAAACAAAATAAGTAATCCCCTAATAAGTTAAATTCTTTTCCAACAAGTTTATTTTTTTTATATTTTTGAATAAGTAATTTGGGAGAATAGATTGCGACGTCTTTACCTAGTTTTTTTTTAAAATCTTTTTTTAAAAATTCTAAATTCTTGCTGTCAAATTTAATTATTGTCCACATATTACTTGTTGTTGTTTAATTCCTTTTTGAGCTCATCGTATTCTTTCATTTTTCTTTTCATAAAATTGATTGTGAGCTTTGTTCTTTCGGAGATACCTTTGGGAGTAATTACGTATTGAAGGTAGTTTATTTTATTTGATTTCTTTCTAAAATTTTGAAGTTTTACTAAGCCTTTTTTTTGGAGTGCCTTTAAACAATAGTTTAATTTTCCTAGGCTAAACCCAAGCTCTTCGGCCAGTTCTCTTTGGGAAGACTCAGGTTTTTTTTGAATTCGTCTTAAAACTTCAAAATGGTCTTGATCATTTTTCATATCGTTCAATAATTGAACATATTAACGTTCAAAAAATGAACAGTAAAGTTAAAATACGATAATTTTCATAAATGTATGTTTTTATCGAATATTAGGACTATATCTTGTAGGTAATTAAATTTTTTTCAGTGCATAAATCAAGCCAATTGAGCTATTAGTACT
>CETH01183494.1_pt1 | contig 42962 bp, 41 predicted proteins | sample 361461 | NCBI WGS metagenome assembly CETH01 (sample SAMEA2622695, study PRJEB7988) | marine metagenome | isolation source: saline water (ENVO:00002010), including
TACATCACCAGTGACATCACCAGTGAGGTCTCCAGTTACGCCTCCACTTGCAGTTAGAGTACCACCAATAGTGGCAGCTGAGGAGACATTTACTGTAGTTGATTGTAAAAATGCGACAGTACCTACACCAACCGAGTTAACTCTGGTTGCATCTAGGGTGTCGTCCCACGTTAAAGTTCCATCAGCAGCAACCTTCAGATATCCGTCTGTGGTTATTGTTGATGGAAAAGTTAGTGTTAAATTCTCTGCTAGACTTGCAGGAGACTTTAAACTGATGTAGTTAGATCCGTTGTCAGTACCTTCAACAAGGTTGACAGCAGAACCAGCAGCAGTAGTTTCCTTTGTCCAATATCGATGAGATCCAAAAAATTTATTATTTGATGTTGTCGAGTCTATTCCGACATAGAGATCATATTTGTCCGTGGTAAAACCAGGCTCACCTGCACGGAGTCCTGGCAGGTTGGCAAACAGACCTCTCTTAAACTGAATTACTGGAGCAGCCATTCTTATAAGAGTAGGGTATTATTTCTTCACTTATATTTAGTATTTTCTCCTACCATTCTCCAGCGTCAAGATCGATCTTGTTATCTAACACGTCATCTAGGTAATCTATTGTATCATCGCTTAGTCCAGAAGGTGCTGGATCGGTAGTTGTGATACCAACCGCACTGTCAATTACGTCATCTGGATTTATAAATTTAAACTTGCTATCTCCTGAATCATACGTCAGGACAAATTTGTTAGTAGTTGTAGACAAATTGCTTGAATCTACATCTAGTAATTCGGTTAATTTTTGCACGTCACCGACTCCCGTAGAACCACCAGATCCACCACCAACAGTAACAGAAATTCCACCATCGTCTTCAACAACAACGTTGGTAACAGCAAATCCATTACCATTTTCTGATGTAACAACGATGTCATCCATTTCAAGTTACCGTAGAATTTACAGTTGCTTGTCCTGTTATTACTTTGGTTTTGATGTTATTGTTAATATTACTCAATACAATGTCGTAATTATATCTACCAGCAGTAATAATACCAGTAGCAGCATTATCTAATGACACTGTAATCTGACCCAAAGTTGGATCAGCATTGTATGTAGTAGCAAATGAAATAGCACCAGCAGCACCAGGCCACTTTTTCATTTTTGCTTCAAATGAATAGTTAGTTAAATCCAATGGGTTACCATCAGACCTTTTCAAGTTATAGACTCTTGAAAAATCTGTCCCTTGTTCAAGTACTATGTTAATTACAGGTACTGACACTAAACTATTTCCTATGTAATTTTATTTATCAGTCTCTTTAACTCATCTAGTTCAGATCTCATCCTATCTAGTTCTGTTTTCTGGTCTTCTCTGTATACTTTTTGTGCCATATACTTCTCATAACCTTCTTTGTCACTATTAATAATCGCCCCTGTCTCATCGTCCCTATAAAGGGACTTTGAGTCAGCAACCTTTAGTTTCTTCATGCTAATGCTATCGTTCTAAAGTCTATGATCTGTATTGGATCTGCCTGATTGGTAGAAATACATTCTACCTTAACTTGGAAACCACTGAACTGTGGTAGATCATTTACACTCCACTCATACTCCGTAAATTGGTTAGTTAGTGATGGAGAAATATTGCGATCTGGTAGTCCACTATTACTCTTAGCACTAATGATCTTACCGTTCACATCCATGTTATCATATCCAGGGAAGAGTGAGAATACCTTGTCTATTTCAGATCCATCAACTCTTTGTAACCTATAGAGAACTCTGATTTCAGAATCAGATGGTCTATATGCACCCATCAATACCTTAAGTGATGTAGCAGGGTTTTCAAGTGTAATGGTCTTGGTCACATAATTGTAATCATGTGGATCATCTACATCAAGATTAACTCGCTTATCAAGTGTGTAGTCAGTAATAGGAGCATTAACTCTATGTGACTTGGTAGCAATGTAACTTTCAAATACGTTGACTACAGGTGATACATTCTCATCTGTGGTTGATAATGATACCTCTAAGGTAAATGACTTAGCACCTGGTTGGTCATCTAACTTAGCAAGTTCATTAACTCTAGATGCAACCATCTGTGGTTTAGAGAATATAGTTTCACCATTTAGTGAAATTGCTTGATATCCATTATCATTAAAGGATCCTTCTGATCCGCTAACGCTAGTAGCAGTAGTTGTCCTTACCTGACCTGAAACCTCAGTACCATCTGGTACACTATAATTTAAGAATGATGTTAATGAATCATACTGAATATTTTGAGAAGCACGTACATCAGTACCACCACCTTTGTAGTTGGTAGTAAATGTCTTGTCTCCATCAATCTTCAGAACATAAGAATCAAGATTAATCTTATCTACAATGTTGTTTGTGACATTAGTAAATAAATGCTCAGTATTAATCTTTCTTAGTGAGATACCTGCTGCCTCATACTTCTGAATAGGAGTATCAGAATTGTATGTTCTAGGTATAGAACCATCAATACCACGTGTAGTAATACCTGTTAGAGTATTAAGAGCAACACCAGTATATGCTAAAATTTCATCTCCAATAATTGCAAATCCTGGATTGCTTGGTTCAACTTGTGCCCCTTCAAACCAGTTGAATCCCATAGAATTACCAATACCAATAGCATCAGTAGAACTTACTGCATAACCAGCAGTAATTTTAGTTGGGATAGAATCACCAGATACACCTATAATTTCAACTCTATTGTTTTCAGCATGCATACCGTGGTTATCGTGAGATACCCTGAAATGCTTACCATCAAACTCATCTGAGTTAACATTGATTGTTGCTGGAACTATAGATGTTAATGTATTTGTGACACCACTTGATTCAACAACATACTGTATCTGATCTGAACTATTGAAGTCAACACCTTCACAATTAGCAAGAACTAACTGGTTAGTAGCAGTAACTAATCCAACAGTTAATACAGAATTTGCACCAGTTGTTCCTAATTCAGCAGTAAGTGTATCACCAACATTGTATCCTGTACCAGAATTGGTAACACATACTTCGGTTATACCACCAGAAGCAACAGTTACTATACCAACAGCACCAGTACCAGAACCTGTCTTAGTAATGAAGTTTACGTTACCATAAGTACCTGCTGAATATCCAATACCAGCCTTAGTGATATTGATACCAGTATCATGTAGTCCCATAGGACCATTAAGTCTTTCAACAAATCCAGTAGAAGATCTATTCTCCTGTTTGATTTGTGTACCAACAACTATATCTGGGTTGTTAGCATATGTTATAGATGAAGTTAAACCTAGAGTTATCCTCTTAGAGAAGATATCAATTGGATTTTCCTTAAGTCTATTTCTATCACCAAACGTTCTAAGTTCTGGGTTATACAATCTGAAAGCAGCAGTTTCTGTAACGAACTTTGCTTTATGAGCTGTATACTTAAGGTCTTCAAGTTGAGATGCAGTCCATGTAGAAGCATTCTGTGCCTTGAATAGAGAACCTAGAGTTGGTTGCTTGTCAATAATAACCTTCTGTAATTCAGGTAGGTTTCTTGTCTTAATATCCTCTTCACCAACTTGAGAGATCCACAAGTTGTACTCATCAGTTGTCGTGATGATTACAAATGCATACTCACCAGAAGGGAGGTATATTGGATTAGGGAACTTAAAGTTTGTTAGTACAGATGCATCATTTGATATATTAATTGCTTCAGGTTCTAATGTTACAGAAGCATTCTTCATCATCTTCCTTGTAGGATATCCATTTTCCAATGTAACTATCCTTAATTCCACAGGAGCAGTTGCACCCTTACTTTGGAAGTAAAGGTCAACAGATGTCATGAATATACCATTAGGTTCCTCTACTTGGAAACTCTGTGCTAACGGATCATCATCATCCTCTTGCTCTGGTTCTGGATCTGGTTCTGGTGGTTCAGGTTCAGGTTCAGGTGGTGCAGGGGGTGTAATTATTATTATAATTGGTGGTGGAGGTGGGGGTGGTGCAGTTCTTACTATCGTAGTCTCTGTAACAAGAGTTCCTCTTGATGTAAAGTTAGCAGCAGCACTAGAAGTCTTACGTCCAGGTATCTTATCATTTGCCTTAGTTGACACCAATACAGCAGTATTTGTACCATTTTCAAATGATGGATTATCAGGTGGTAAATGTATAGAACCTAATAAAGCACCATTAGAATCTGAAATCAAACGTACAGCACTTATAGTTGCCTCTGCACCAGTTGTTTCACCAACTAACTGCATACCAACAGTAACAAAACCATAGAATCTTTCGTCAGACTTTTGATTAAGACTGTTAATATCAATGTTAAGAATAGTTGATGTATCACTATAAGATGATGCTAATGCAGTATCACTGTAAGGAGACTTAGCAAGTGTTAACGTAGGAGCATTAAAAGGACCATCCTTATGGTTTGGTTGTGCAAGTCTAAATCTGATATCAGCAACACTATTACTATCTTGAGTACCTATTGCTTTACCAATAATAGTTTCTCCAATCTGGAATGCACCTTGTACAGGTGTAACTTCAAGATACTTAGGAATCACTAATGCACGTTCACCACTTAGATCTACGTTGGAGAATGAAGCAAAGTGCTCAGTACCAGGTTTTAATCTAGAAGCAGTAAATGCAATATTCTGAGAACGCATATCAGTGATATTACGTTCTGTGGTTATAGTAGTATTATTGAATCCAAATCCACCTTCTGACGATACAGACTCTGACCTAATGAATACATCAGATGCTGGATTTAAGGTCATCATGCCTTTCCAGTCAAAGACAGTATATGGGTTTATATTTTCTACTCTAGAAGCAAATGGTTGTACTCTATCTTCTGCCTCAGTATATGACAGCATCACATTATTACCATCCTTAGTGATGTTTGGTGATCCTAAATCTTGTGCAAATCTAGGGTCAACACTAAGGTCTGGTGTTCCTGTAGCACCAATTAACGATTCAGAACCTACTAATAAGTCAACAGTATCAAAGTAACGTTGAGGAACTAATACACCATTAGCAACATCGTGCTTGGGTTCTGTATCAGATAACTGCTTAGTATCAAAGTTATCAACTACAAATCCAGACTTAAACCTATCAAGTCCCGTATCGGGATCTTGAATAAGCAGTGATTCTGTCTTAGATTCTAGTAGGGATAGTGATGTATAGTATTCAAGATTTTCAATACGATCTTCCAGACCACCAATATCCTTCATGGTGTATCGTCTGTTTGCCTTTAACTGTATTACTACATCCTTAGTTACGTCAATAACATAAGGTTTGTAAACAATGGTAGCAAGTTCAAATGAAGTATCAATCTTCTCAGGTGCAACTGGTTTATCAGATGGTTCACCTTGGTTAACTGTGAAGGTTTTATTCTTGTTAACATAAAGTCTATCAATCCTTGGTTGATAGTAGTTGTAATCGAATAAGCAGTTCTCATCGGATACAATAACATTTGGTATCTGACCGCCAGCACTGAAATCTCTTGCTTCAAATTCAAAAGGAGACTTACTACCTGTGTAAGTAGCAACTCTTGGCCTAAAGTCAAGTATGTCAGTGTTTCTACGTCCTTGGAAGGATGGTACATTAAATTCATAATTCTCTTTTCCGTAACTATTGACGGTTATAATATCACCATTATCAAGTGAGTCTATAACGTAGACATCATAGAATATTGTGAGTCTCTTAGATGGTTCTAACTGACCACGTTTTCTAATTAATCTAGCAAAGTCATAATAATCAGTTCTTTGTCCATTATCTAAGGTAAATGCATTTAAGATGTTTCTATCACCTAAGTTAGATTCACCAACATTACCTGTAACACCAGATTCTAAGAACTCAATGTCCTCAGTCTCTTTGAACACATACTTGTTCTTATTGATGATGAATATTTGAGAAGTACCTGTCTTTGCTACAACAATAGCAGAAGCACCAGACTTCTTACCAACAATAATCTCACCTACAAATACATCATCAACATTAGCATTAGGTCCATTTAAACTATTAAGAACCAATGAAGGTACTGTTGCATCACCAGGTCCTGAAGATTCAAATACACCATGAACCTTAATAACATCAGGAACATTTAATGAAATTTCATTGTCCTGAACTCTTAAACCGTATGATGGGTTAAAATCTAAACCATCAGTAATACCTGTAGTAATACCAGAATGATTATACTTAGACTTATTAACTACTAAAGACTGACAACGCTTAAGTGTCTTAGTTTTAGAAGATACTCTACCTTTTTGAAGAGTAACAATAACTTCTACAGCAGTTTGACTAGCAGTCAATCCAGAAATAGTAGCACTCTTAGCATTAGCACCCATCGTAAACTGATCAGGTGTTAATGGTTCTATACTACCATCTGAATAATGTAGAACATATCTTTCTTCATCAAATGCTGCATAAACAAAGTCACCACCTGACAAACTAGGTAGATCTAATACACCATTAGAATCTGTAGTAAGTCCATCTTCAGTTTTTCTTACAAATATATCAGAAGATGTCAAGTCAATAGACTCGATAAACTCCCTAGGCATATCTGCATATAAGTATGCACTCTTAGATAAATCAAACCTAGGTCCCATTACCTGTAGATTAACATTAGTCAATGTACTTGTAGGAAGAGCACCAAGACATACACTAGAAACAGACTCAACTGCTTCTACAGTAAGACTTTGACCAGTGGCACTTATTGCTTTAACTCTATTGAAAGCAATATCATCTCCACCATCACTTTGATAAGCAACTATATCTCCAACTTTGGCATGGGATTTCCAACCTTGCACACCACTGGTAACTGTAGACTCACTACCAGATGCAGCAGTAATAGTAAATCCTTGAGCACCAAAGTTATGCTTAACTACTAACTCAGTATCAGCAGCAAATATATCACCAGAAATATCTGATCTTACAGACTTAATAGAACTTACATCGTACTCTGTAATCTCACTAATTGTACGTCCATCATTAACACCATTAATAGTAATCTGCTCATCTTCTATAAATGATCCAGATATTTGATGTAGTGTAATGTCATTAACACCACCAGCATCATTTCTTAGATATCCTCTAGCACCTGAACTCTTACCTTCTATAACAGCAGGTGTATTAACTGTTACTGCCTGATTAAGAGTTAGTTTAGTATCAGTCTGAACATCAAATAGGTATAGATCAAATACTGAAGAATCATCAGCATACGCAGCAGCATTAGATTTAAAGTCATATACTCTTGCTCTACCAATACTAATACCAGCAGCAGCTGACTTAGTAGAACCTAACCTTTCATCACGTAGATCAATAAAATCATCTGTAGCAAGACCTATTTGAGGAGCACCAAAGCAGTTGTTAACATGAATCATGTTCCCTGCTTGGAATGGAACAGCAGCCTGTTCTATCAATCCAGTAGTTCTAGGTTTAGGTACATCAATAAATTGGTTACCTAAATTCTCTACTTCAAATCCACGTACATATGCTTTACCTGGTCCAACTTGAATTTCCATCAAGTCGTATGATGGATTATTACCTTGATCTGTTACCTCATCTTTATAATATACACCAAATTTTTGGTGTCTGTCATTCAAGGATTCTTTGGCATATAAGTCAAAGTTTCTAACATAATAATCACCAGACTCATCATAAGTTCTACGTGCTAATTCTTTAGCAAGTTCATTATAAATGGTTGTATTGATTAACTTTCTAGTCTGACCTTCACGTACTCTAAAGAGTTCAATAAAGTTCTCGTCTTGGAAATCTTGTAGGTCTTTCTTGTATAGACTTAATGATATCTTAAATCTATCAGCACCTGGACTTGTATAGTTATTATATCCAGCAGCATTATCATACAATGACTCATCATCAACTGCTGTTACAACTTCTTCTTTAACGTAAAATCCAACTCTATAAGAAGGACTATTAGAATACTGATCTAATAAAAGAGTTTCAGAAGTTACACTAATAAAGGTTCCTCTAGCAAAGAAGACACCAGCAGTTACACTAAATGCTGATCCAGTATCAGTCGCATTAGTAGCAATACAAGTTGCAAAGTCAGAACCATTTTCAATGGTTGTAGTTCCGTATGTAAAATCTTCTAAGGTAAGTAAGTTCTCACCATCTAGGAACTGTTGTGTTCCAAAATCTTGTTCAGATGACTTTAGATACTTAACATATATCGTTGTTTGATTTTCTACAGATTGTGCTCTAGGTAATACCTTTTTAACAATAGCAGTAATACCAGAACTCTTACCCTTAATAGTCTTTCCTATAAGATTTTCGTAATATAATTCTACTGGTACACCGAAAAATGTTTGCTCTATCTTGACAGCATGGAAATTAGGATCATATGCCACTGATCCTGGAATTACTACACTACCTTCTTTGAAAAAATGCTTACCAAATTGTTCAACCTGATTCTGTAGAATAGATTGAAGGGTGCTTAGTTCCCTTGCCTGAACTGGTACACCAGGCTTAAAGAGAACTCGACTGAAGTTTTTATCCTTGTCAAAATCGTCAAAATATGGATTGACGTTTAGGTTGGTATTCTGTGGCATCAGAATTCTAGAACGATTTTAATATCTTCTCGCTGATTTTCTGCTCTAGTCACTTCTGGTCTATTATCTACGTAGATAATGTCTCCAGAATGTTGTTTAATTTCAGGTTCAGCAAGACCTTGTGTGAAGTTTTGACCAAAGTAATAGGTCTTTGAGTTCACAAGTCCTGAATCACCATTGTAATTAGTATCAATGGCAAGAGTTTCAGTACCTGTTGTTGTTTGAATAACAACATTGGTGCTACCACCCGTATCTGGGGTGCTCGTGAATCTATTTAGACGGTAACCGTAAGCGGGAATACCAGCAGTAACGCTATCTGTAGCAAGCGATCTATCTTGCCAGAATTTTAAAACATTTGTTGTAGTATCGTATGAAACTACTTTTCCAACAGCAGTAGAACCAATACCTATCGTTTGGGTGACGATACCATCTGTCTGTACAGATAAACTTCCAGCAGAAGATCCAGTAAGACGTAAACCATATACGCCTGATGCCAGTGTGTCTGTGAGAAGGTTAGTTGTACCATTAATTTCGGGATTTTTTATAATACCAATTCGTGAGAACTGGTTACCAATAGGTAAGTCAGGGTTTGTTACATCACTATTTTCAAGTCTAGTATATACAAGTACGTGGTAAACTCCAAGTTCTCTGTATATATCAGCACCATGTCCACCTGGCGGAGGTATGATTACCGAAAATTCTGCACCAGATCCAGATACTAAATTGCTTAAATTTAATGTTCCAAATGTATAATCTCTTCCACCATTAGTTACTTGTACATTGGTTGGTTTACCATCAGTAAACTCAACAGATGCCATACCATCAAAACCATCACCTTCTATAGGCACATTGTTTAGTACACCAGCAAACTGGTATGCTGCACTTGATACATCATCAATGGTGATTACTTCTATTTTACCATTAACAGCAGCATTCCTAACAGAGCTAACGGAGGTATTCTCCATCCAGTTAGTTGGGACTGGAATGTATTCAACACTGTCAAACTTAACGATTTCAGCTGGTTTAATCGTGTAGAGGTATTTCCAGATGTAGCCATCACTTTCTAATTTGGGTTGGAGGTCTGTGTGAGTAGGTTCTTCTAATGATACTATACCCTTTCCCAAATTGGAAGGGGCTGCACCGTTATATATGCATTCATATACTCTGAAATCAGAGTTCATAACATAGTAACGTGCTGCTTTATACAAATTGACTGGTCTATCTGTATTGTCAACACTATAGTCATGCCTATACATGTCGTAGATTGCACCATTAGTCCATTCTACTTTTGGTATAACTCTAAGAACATCAGTTGAAGTAATCTTCTTAGCTGCAATTAAAGTTTCAGACCATTCTGAAGAATTGTCAAAATTGTCAATTGGTGTAGGTGTATTAGTATTCCAATCCGTCTGTACATCGGTTGCATTTGGCAAACCAATGAAGACATAATAGCTATTAGTATCAGTTGAAATTCCACTGACGAAATTAGACGCATTCAACACTCTAATCTGATCAGTTATGATCGCTGGCATCTCGTTAGACTATTTTTGTTTATTTATGTGTAAGAATCTAGTAAGTGTGTAGTTCTGATCAACTGCGGTGCGGTTGACAGACCTACTAGACCATTATTTGTGGTGACTGAATGTTCAAATCCACCAGCTCTAGATGAAGTAAACTTCGCCCAACTGAAGGAACCATAAGTATTTCCAGCACCAGAACTTAGTCCTACAAAGGACAGTCCATGATTATCTTGGACATTAGTATGTATACGCATAGTCTTACCTGTTCCTACAACTTCAAGATGACTAACTTGATAGACAGTATCTAAGAATGAAGTAGCAACTCCAATAACAGATGTAGTACCAACACCGACTGCTGTTACACCTGAACCAACATTACTGTTGGAAACAACAAAGTAATCACCTGTACTAATACCAGTGTTCAATATTCCACCAAACTCATTGATTCTCAATGGAGAATCTAATGGAATATAGAATTCAAACTGCAAAGCATCATCAGTACATCCTACACCAGTAATAATACCTTCATCGCCAAGTACTTCACAACCAGTTACTGTTTCAATAGTGGATGTATCTTCTGCATTTTCATCTATAATTTTAATATCAAACTCAGCAGTATCTGGTTCTTCAGTCTTACTGAATACCAAACTACCACCATAACCATAGAATGTATTGGTACTTGAAGTAATACCCTGTATCAATCTAGTTACAGGTCTCACTCTAGACCTTAACATGTCACGGGTCTTATGTATCTTAATACCAGAGATAACCATATCCTCAGTCTGCTTACACCATGTAACTGGTCTCATTGGTTCAGGTTCTGAAGATATACCAACACCAGTGTACAGAGTAGTTAATACACTATCTCTACTAATGATATCTCTAATAATTCTACCATCTTGTTTTATTGGATTTACTGTTCCATTACGTTGCTGTATAGTTAACTTGTCGCCAGGTTTAACTGTCTGTAATGCTGTTGAGTCACTAACGTCTGAATCAGTACCCCTATAGAATAGTATTTGTAAACTAGACCCTGCAACTGGTGGTTCAGTAAATGTTAATCTAGTACCACCATCAAATGTGTATGCAACACCAGGATCCTGTAATATGTCATTGATGAATATTAATAATACATCTTCTAAACTAATTGGAGAACCTTCTAATTTTTCAATAGATAATGGTTTACCATTTTCATGAATAGTAAAGGTTCTTCTTCTACCGTTAAACTGATGTGAGAAATCATCTAATATTTGTAACTTACCAAGAACCCATCCAGCAAACTCATCGTCTCTTACTTCACTAATAGTAAACTTAGGTTCTTCTAAATCACTTCCAAGATACTCATGAGTATACCTTTCACCTGCTTCTGGCATGCCAACATCTAATTCTATAGTAGATCCACCTACAGATGTTATTTCAGTACCTATACCAGATATTTGATCTATACCTGATCTAGGATATGAATGAGCACTACCATACTCATCTTTAGCACATGTAAACCATAAGGAGTTATCCCTTACAAATACATTAGTTCCTGTTTTAAGACTATGTGAACCTATATCTAAACTTAATAAACCTGTATCTCCACTGTAAGTGGCATCATTAACCCTATGCTGAACATGAGGAGATCTTCCTACATTAAGTGTTACTGTAGTGCCAGCAACAGATACTATAGGGCATGCTGTATTGTAGAATGGATCTGTTGATCTAGGATAACTATGCTCACTGGCATTACCATCCATATCACATGTGAACGTGATACTTTCTGGCATGAATCTTAAAGATTCACCACCCTTAATAATACAGTCAGCACTTGACTCTTGGAATATATGATCTGATACGTTAGTTGAAGGTGTTACCTTGAGTACTTCAACCTCGAAGCTATTAGCAGTGATGTTAGATATGCTAAGCCACTGGTTGCTGTAAGGATCAGAAGATCTTGGATAATTGTGTTCTGTACCATAGTTGTCCTTTGCACATTTAAAGGTTAATGACTCATCAACGAATTTGATTCGTTCACCGACAGTAAATCCATGATTGGATATCGTACATGTAATTATACCAGTGTGAGGATTATATGCAGCAGTTGTTAAGGAATGTGTAGATCCACCACGTAATGTGTGGGAACCAATAGACAATACCATATCACCAGTAGTAGCATCGTAAGTTGCTCCACTAACGAGATGACCTACAGTCTGTGATGCACCTACATTAACTGTAAATGTGTCTGTAGTAACACCTGTGATAGAAGTGATGACACCTGCTACTGGGTCACTTGCTCTAGGATAAGAATGGAGAGTCTCTTTACCATCCATACTACATTTCAAGACCATAGAACCAGTCCTGATACCTACACTATCACTTGTAGTTAAACTATGACCAGCTAATGTATATTCAACATCACCTGTAGTGGGATTATATGAAACATCAGTAGGACTAATAGCAGATCCATTCCAACTACCGTCTCTTAAAGAATTACCTTCAATACTGACAGTCTCATGCTCATACTCACCACCACTAATAACTCCATATGGAGTAGCACCAACAAAGGTATGGTTATAAGCACCACCAGATTGAATTGGATGTGATACTAAACCAGGTGTTGTTGGAATACCTGCAATAGTACATTCTTCTCTGAAGGTATATCCAAATCCTATATTACCAAGAGTAAATTTATCTAACTGTTTAGCATCATTGATGGTAACTGATACAGATGCACCTATACCTGTACTTGAACTTATGAGTTGTAGATCATCATAAGGAACTGGGGCATCAAACTCACATGTAATTGGTTTTGATAGTTTACCACCACGTTTATAATAATGCCTTTCTGTTGTAGTACCAACTTGACATGTGAATGTATCGTTATCAATAACTTTAATAACATTAGTCTTAGATCCAGCATAGTCACCACCCCTAGGAGCAAATAGAACTCCCTGTACAAAACCACCTGAATGGTAACTGTGTGCCTCTACGGTAGACTGACCTACCTGAACCTTAAATTGTGTAGGTGAAAGTATTTCTAATACTGGAGTGCCATTATAGTATGGGTCAGTAGTTCTTGGGTAAGAATCTGATCCACCTGATACTGTATATGCACAAGTAAGTCTTATATCATCAAATACAACATCTTTACCTACACTAAATCCATGATCCGAAGATGTAGTAACAGTCATAATACCACTGCCACCATCATAGTCTGCATTGGTAATTGTTCTACCTGGACTGTAATAGCATGTTAAGGATATACCTGCAAGACTAATAGTATTACCTTGTTTTAGTTCATGACCTACAGCAGTTATAGTAGCAATACCACTTGTATGGTCATAATCAAAATCTGATATATCCCTTGCTGTATAGAACCCTTCTCCACCTTCATTCAAGTAAGTTTGATCTACATGACCGTCTGCAACATCAAAAGTACCACCAGCAGAAACAGTAGATCCAGCACCCGCTACCCTAAACTCATATGTTGTAGGACCGTTTATATAACCACTACCATCATACTTAACCCAAACATTACTTATAGTACCAGCAGCAGATACTGTAGCAGTACCAATAGCAGTATATTGTGGTTGGTATCCAAATCCCTGACTATTACCTAGCGTGACAATCAATCCCCTTCTAGGTAGATTATTAGCATTAACATCATCTAAACTATATCTTTCTACTGGGTTTTTACTATTACCAGTATATTCAATAGATGTAATACCAGTTACAGGACCACCAATAAACTCATAGTCTGTATCAGGTTTTTGGAATATGTTATTAACTAGCAATACACCATAATCACTTGTTATACCAACAGTATTAACACCAGCACTTGTTAAAGTAAATGTCTTACCTATACCAGTAAACTCTTGTGATAGATCATCCATGACGATGTTTCCAGTATAGTCAGATCTAATGAATGATCTACCTTGGAATGATGATCCATTTACTACATCAATCAACCTAATAATATGTGTGCCAATACCAGAACTGGTCATGGTGATAGCAATACCTGCTAATGCATCATCACGTGTTTCTGCCCATGAGTAACTATTTTGCTGGTTTCTAATTAAGAAATAATCTTCATTAGCAGTTAATGGTTCTGGTGGATCTAAAGTTTCTAACCTTACAGAAGATCCTGTTTCTAATAGATCAGTTAGTACAGTAAAACTATTACTTGCTACATCAACTACTTCTGATGATATACCAGCACTAAATTTAATACCACCAAAAGGAACATCGGCAAAAGTGAGTACATCATCTACAATATTATAATCACCTAATACCAATTCTACTGTAGAACCAGCAGAATGTGGTTCATTTCTTGTTCCCATCCAACCACGATCACATAATAAATCGTTAGCATTACCTTGGAACCCTACAACTAAAATCCTTAAAACTTCATCGTCAATCTTTATAAGATCGTAGTTTTTAAATAACTGTGCATTTTCAACAGTGATAATCCTATTGTTTACACCAGTTAAAACAGTATTATATCCAGGTCTTTCATATAGTGGAGACTGGATCATATTATCCAGTGCAATTATACACTTACTATTCTGCTTCTCTGCTGTGAATGAATGAGTAGTACCAGCACCTACAGTTATAATATTAATTGGTGATCCTGAATGAGCATCTGCTTCTGTCTGTGCAACCTTTATCTTATTCTCATCAATCTTAATAGCAAATACTCTTTCAGGTAGTGTGTTACCAATACCAATAGTAGGATCTATACCTATAGCAGTTCCACCACCACCTGCTTCGTAATGTAATGGTTCACCTGTTACATAAAAATGATTTTGGATTACAAATGTATCAGCACCTAACAAAACCTCAGAAGTAGAGGATCCATCAAACTCCTTATGAAATATAGGGTCTCCTTTATGTGTCAAATTGAACGAATACCTGAAGGTTTCCGTTAAAGAATTATATTGGCGGTTTATAGATCCTAACTGAAATCCCATTAGCTTAGTGTTTTTACAGTATCGAAAGGTATACCATCAGGTTTAGTTATCCTGATTTGTGATGTCCGTATAATGTAGTCAATATTGTCTCTTGGTGTAAACCTAAGTAGGCAGTTTGAACCAGAGACCTGTATCTCCGTATTTAGTAGGTCACGCTTGGGGTCTGACGAACCAGTTGATACTAAACCATACCTATTCCAGTTAGCATCACCTTCAAAGGTGTTGACTGCCATATTGAATACAGACTGCTCACCATCAGTTACGTTTTCAATGTTAACAAGTAATCTCCAAGAAGTGAAATCATTGAATCCCATGGTTTCAATGGTTTCTATACTGCTAGAAGGACTTTGTGCTATCTCTGTATATGAAGTATGTAATACAGAATCACCAACCTGATACCTAGAAGTCTGAATACCTGTTGTTGAATTATTGTAAGTTTGTCCAACTCCTATGAATGATGCTAATGCAGATACAGTTGCTGCATATGCTACATTAGACTGCCAGTCTAATAGGATTTGATTATTACCATCAACATTAACACTAAAGTCACCTAAGTCAGTACCATCACTATCCATCTCGGCATAGTTGATAAAGTGTGCTGTAGATCCAATACCAATAAAGGTGCTTTCTACAACTTCTTTCTTACCATTACCAGATGCTGCAACTAATACCTGACCACACTTAAAGTCCATAGCATTTACAGACAGTAGATTGCGACTTGTATTAGCAGGGACATTAGTAGTGTTACCTGACTTAAGAAGACCTCCAAATGATGTTGCACCAACACCAGTTGCTATAGTCATTATCTCTTTATAGAAGGTAATATCGTAAGTTAATACAGAATTGAATGGACTAAATCTAACTGATACCAGATCATCTTGAGTTTCTGTAAAGAATGTTCCAAGATTAAATGCATCAGATAAAGTTGAATATTGGTTGTTGAAAGCAACTGTATCATCAGCACTAATTACAAATTCAATATATTGAGTTTCATTAGACTCAAGCATAGTTGATGGTGTTACAACAACTTGTGCATAGTATTTGATAGCATTAAATGAACCTAGGTTCAAGGTATCAATTTCAATATTCCTATTGATAGCAGGGTCATTGTAGAACTGAGGTGATATGTCATCAATCTCAAGAACCCTGTTACCATCACACATTAATGAATTACCAAACTTAAGAGACTTAAAGACAATCTCATCAGATTTAGTTTCAGTATCATTAGTAATTTCAAATACTGAATCATAGTTGTAATGGCAGTTAACATCCACCTTATTATCAAGGAAGATAGTAGATGGTGTCTTCACTTGATCTGTCATTGTGATAGATCCAGCAATACCAGCAACAGATGGTATTAGAAGATCACTATGCTTCTTAAATCCAGAAATATGTGCCAGTGAATCAACTGGTTCATCCCAACTACTAATACCAACTCTAGACTTCAACGAATATGCAAACTGTTGGTAGTAATCACTATTCTGTATTCTCTGGAAGAACTCATTTAACTTACCAGTATCACGTTCCCAATCCTCATTACGGATAATAGAAACACCAGTGTCAAAATTACCTGTAAAGGACTGCATACTCTTAATGAATGCAGATGCCTGAGATACTTTACCTCTAATTTGATCTCCAGTATTGAAACCTACTATACTATCAACTCTAAGAACATTAGTTAAGTTACCATCACCACGAATACAGTTATTAGATGCAGTCTTAGTGAATATTTCTTCACCATTAAAGAATTGTGCTTCCTTCAATGTAATATCAAAGGATGCTATATCAGATTTCTTAACAACAGAACCATACTGTTGAGCATCATGGTCACCAGGGTCTGTATCAACCTCATAGGTTATAGTTGCCTGATCCAATATACCAAATGCTGTTGAAACACCAGTTAGAGTAAAGAATTGGAAAGCATAGTCTTGTGAATTATAACCATGACCCGAAGATACCCCAATATTCTCAACAAATACCTTATCACCTATAGTAAATGGTAATGGGAACTCTGTAGTAAATCCAGACTGAGGAGTTTTAAGACGTAGTGTTACATTTGGTGCTGCATATGATGCTGATACAATACCAACACCGTTACTGTTATTGACAGGTAATAGTACATTATCAGTGGATTCCATAGATCCACCATTAGCAGTAATTTCAACTTCTCCTACAGAATTACCTACTAACTCACATTTCACTGCTGCTTCAGATTGTAATACATCTTGTTTAGTGTTGTATACAACCAAATCAGGTGCTATCAAATAATTCTTACCACCCGTTACAATACCAACAGAATCTAACTGGAAATTGTCTCTTAATGTAATTACATCAGGAACAATTGCCTGTGGTTGCATTGTCTTATCAGTTGGATAATCATATCCATACTCTTCAATATCAACTCTTTGTAAATCACCGATCTTAGTGCCAAATGGTATAAGGTCAGCACCATTACCAGTATCAGATTCAACTTCTACATTAGGTATAGAAACATAACCCTTACCTTGGTTAAGTATATCAACTTTAGCAATAGGTCCTACAGTATTCTTTGATGTGGTAACATATGAGATTGTAGAATCTGTACTATATCCAACACGTTCTTGACATTCAAATATATTGTAAGTAAATGTGTTAGATGTAGTTGTAGATAAAGAATGTTTACCAGAGAACCTACTTGGACTAACAACAATCTTACCATATTCAGGTTGGTCTACATCTACTTCAATTATCTTTGTAGGATTATTAGATTCAAATTTATAGAATAAGAAATCAGGTACATTTTCTGTAAAATGAATATCTGTGAATGTTTCAAATTCTTTATTATCACCTGCAACACCAACATTGGTTATTTCGATAGCATCTAAAGCAGAACCATAGAATCTTTGTGTAAAGAATGGATCTAAGAAAAATTCAATCTTAGTATCTGTAAGAGTTGGTGAATGAGTTAAGAATCTTAATGTATCGCCCTTAGTTACAGATATTCTAGGGTTATTAATACCATCAATATCTACAAATCTAGATGAAATACTATAACCAGCATACACAGAACTTGATGCAGCAGAAACTAATGTTAAATCAATTTCATCAGTTGGTCTCATACCGTGTTCTTTGTCTGTAGTAACTGTAATCTCAAATGATTGTACAGTTCCTAATCCAACTGCTCTATTAGTCTTAAGACTATGTGAATTACCAATACCAATATTACCATTGAATAGTACAGGACTTCCAGTAACTTCAGTCTTAATACCAACGATATTATTTGCTACTTGATGAATGAAAACAGTATCTGGTAGTGGTTGTTGCTGTACACCATCTGGAGAATATGTTAAAGAAGTACCAGCACCAGGACTATACTTAACTTCCTCATTATTGAGGAATGTATTGCCAGGAATGTATATACCACCAGCAGGTACAAAGAATGGTTTAGTAGTATTACCTGCCGATACGATAGGAACATAACTTCCTATACCAACACCAGTGCTAGTAATACCAAGAGTAGAAATACCAACAGTTAAACCAACACCAACTGAGTTAGCAGCATCAAAGTACCTAATGTAGTTTTTAGGTGTACTAAAGTTTAGTTTTCTTGGTAGTTGATAAGTAAATTCCCTTTCCAGTCTTTCAATTTTAGATCTATAAGTATGTGCAGCACCAGCAGTACCTAGAAGCGTTCTTTCTAATACTAACTTATTGTTCTTAAGGTCTAGATCTAGTACCTTAAATTTCTCAGCATCTATTTGTAGTATATCATCTACCCTAAACTTCTTATGCACATCATCACTTGTAGATACAGATGTGGTAAGACCAGTAGATTGCATTTCTTCCAATAGGAAGGATGAAACGTACTCTAAATCGATTTGGAACTGACCTTCAAGTTCAGGGAAGTTTGTATTTGTAACATTGATATAATATCCATCATTCAGACCGTGTGGAATTGTAGTGATACCAAGGACTTTTTTACCCATTGGTATTAGTTCCACATCAAGCAATTCGTTGATAGATGATGTTACGGTAGTAATACCAATACCTTCTATCTTAGAAACTCTTGCTAAAGCACCAAATCCATTTGTACCTTCATTATCAAATACTACTCTATCTCCGACTGTGTAATCTAATCCAGACTCGAATATATCAAGTTTCTCAATACCACCTTCACTAACCTTAATAATCCTTGAGTTAGTCTCTGTTCCACGATTAGCAGGTCCTGAGAACTCATATTCTTTCAGGTTATATGGAAGAGTATTTTTCAATAGACCCATAGAACTTGGATCTATCTCCTGATTAGAGAAGAAACCATAATTGAATAATACTGGATCTGAATGATAAGTATGACCAATAACATATGGGAATACAGGAACTAGATCACCTTGAGACTCTTTAACTGTCACATGGTAAGCATAGACTCCATTTGGATACTCTGGTGTAACAGAGAATCTACCATTATGCTCATCAAGATCTCCATAATTCTCAACATAAGCATAGTCTTCTACAAATGCCCCTGCTGCATACTCTGTATAATCAGGTCCGTTAATTCTAATTCCAAAATTCTGAAGTGCATAACTGGACTTCATTATTTTTAATCCACCCGTTCCATCTACATTAACATTTGCAATAGGACCATATATTGGGTTGCCATCATAGGCATAACCTAAAATAGGAGAATGTCCACTATTATCATCACCTAAGAATTCTCTTAATTTCTTAGGAGCATAGTAGTTAACATACTTAGAACCATAAGCACTCTTAGTTGGTGTATCAATATAACCATCATCGTCACCAACAACATCATAATGTCTATCTACTTCATCAAGAGTCCATGAGTTAATATTACTGGAAAGAATGCAATTTATACCTGGCGTTTCTGCTCTTACAAATGTAGTAGCTTGTTCATAGTTACCACCCTTATCAATAATATCAACACCCACTAATTTTCCATTATCAACTCTTCCCCTTGCTTTACAACCATATCCAGTTCCTTCAATAATAATATCTGGGATACTATACCAGTCCTTACCACCATCCTTAACAAATATTTGCTCTATTCTACCATTAACAACATATGGTCTTAGCAATGCACCACTACCTTTAATAATATCAATAGGAATTCTAAAGTTATCGTTCATAACTCTAGAACCATAGTTCTCACCACCTTCTATTATGTGGACATGATCTATAGAACCACGAATAATAGGTGATGCTGATGCAGGGTCTGTAGATATACCTTGTCTACCTTTAATAGTAACTTCAATAGGAGGATACCTAAAAGTATGAATACCAGCAGTTACAGTACCAAAATCTACACCAAGTTTAAAGTTATTATCATCTAATTTCTCTACAGTATAAAGACCCAAGTGATCTAGACCACTTATAGGATCGTCACATACATACTGGATCTCATCTCCATCAGCATATCCATGATTAGGGACATAGACTACATTGGTAAACTTATTAATTCTATGATCTACAGTTGGGTTTGGTACTCTTAATGTATTTTCTTTGTTATAGAATCTACCACCATCTATAATTCTAACCTTATCAACCTTTAATCTTCTTTCTCTAGTTTGGAATATATGATATCCAATACCATTCTGTGTGATGTCTATAGTACCAATACCAGCAAGAGAATTACTCTTACTATCAGTAATGGTCATCTTAAAGTCATCATTAGGATTTGGTATAGCAAAATATGATGCTTTATCTACTAAATTACCAGGAGTTGTGCCTATACCAATTGGTGTAGTATCTTGAGTAAAATAGATTAACTCTTCACCAACATGGAATCCATGTGGAGATTTAAAGGTAAATGTATTATCTTCTGTACTAACTACACCACCAACAGAAGCACTATTAAAAACTGCTTCATGTGGAACTCGCTTCATCTTTGCTTCAGCATATCCTTCACCACCGCCACCAGTAATTGATACGATTGGTGTATCTAAGTAATCAACACCTTCATTATCTACAATAACATCAACAACTTCACCACTTACATGAGCATATACAGATGCTCCTACACCACTGATATTTTCCCTTACAGACAGTCTAGGTGGATGTACGACATCATAACCTTCTCCGTTGTTTAGAACGCTTACAGAGTCTATAGCACCAAAGTATACTTTATCTGGTGACTTGTAAGATACAATTTCAACACCATTGGCAAATAGACCAATAGCACCTTCAGATGCTACAGATTTCTTACCTGTAGAAGATGGGATAGGTGGATAGGTTGGTATAGGTATTCTCTTGAATAATTTTTGCCCACCTAAAGTATGACCATATAGATTAAACGGTGTTAGTCTATGGGTTGATACACCAGCTATTACACTGAATACCTCAATGAACTCACCATTCCTAACATTCTCCTGTGTAGATGCTAATCTGATCTGATTGTCATTTACCTTCTTAACATAGTAACCTTGTGCAGTATTCAAACCTACACTACTATCCCAGTCACTAATATGCTCATATACGACTAATTCGCCAGTAATGAAATTATGCTGACTTATATCAATCGTATATCCGTCATTTTGACTATTATTAAATGTTCTTATCTTACTATCTGCATTTATTTCCCAATGTGGGATACTATTTGATGCAACGTATAAATCAGTTCCTTTTGAATAAGTATTCTGAACATCAGCAGTATATGTGTTAGTTAACTTTAAATTTCTTCTAAGATAATGATTTCTAGTTAAATCAAGTGTACCAGCATTAATTTGAATAACTAGGTCACTTATGATTTTTGTGACTTTTGCATCAACTGGAGTATCAGTATTAATGTCATATACAGTTATATCGTCACCAACGTATAATTGATTCTTATTTTCCAATATTAACTCATATGTGCCAGGTGACACTAATTCAATTTTAAATATCGCATATTTAGAAGGTGTATTGTAAATCCAAGCATTATAACGCAATTCGTCCTTTTCTAGACCTAAACTTTTAACATTAATCTCAGATCCGACATTTTGGTTCTGAGCAGATCCAGTAAAGTCATTTAAGACTTCTACAACTTGTAATTCGACTCTTTTGTCTAAATCACCTTCTTCGTAAGAATATACGTTCAAACCTGAACTTACAGTAGATCCTATGCCAGCAGTGCTTGATAATCCTTCAATATCCCTAAATTGGGTATAACTCTTTGCACCGTAAGTTAATCTGTCTCCACCAAAGTTTAAAACGCCTTCACTAGCAAATCCAACCGTAGAATCAACATTTAAGATGTCTGTGCTTAATTCACCGAATTGTGTGATGTAAGTTTTCTTAATTGGTTCAAAATTACCAAGTATGGTGTCTGTTGATAAAGAAACCTTGTAATAACGTGTTTTATTGATTACATACTCTTCTATGTTGTAAATTGCACCAGAAGACTGTATTGGAGTAGTATTTTGGAATAATGTTTCCCCAGAGATTTTACGTGGGTCTCCACCAACCAAAGTACACAAAAGAACCGTATTTCTAATGAAATCGGCATCAGAAGGTTTAATTAAGAATTTTTGTGGTTGTATTAGGTCAACATCTTCATTATAGAGAACTCTGAAGAGAATATCGAATGCTTCGGGTGTTCCTTTACTTGAATAGAAGTCTTTTGCCTGTCTGATGAAATTTGCTTCATCTAACTCGCCAAATAGTCCTCTTTCTTCAAATCCAGGTAATACTTGTATTTTTAACTTCCTTAAGAACTCTTTTAGGAAGATATTGCTTAAATTAGTAACTCTTGCTTCATCAGCATGAGTACCAATACCAGTTGACGTAAATGTTAAAAATTCTGGTTTATTAGTAGTCTCATTCTTCTCAATAGCACTAAAACCACGAACACAACCAGTAAAGGAGTTAGTTGTGATTCCTGTGTATGTTATTATCTCATTATTAACTTTTAGAAGACCCCATTGTTCAGGCCAACCTTTAGTTGACTGAACATTGATAGTATCAGCAGCACCATCGACATATGCAGTCAAACTGGTGACTCCAACAAGATTCTCGTTAGTAATACGAGTTAATCCTTTATATTCAACTAAATTGTCAGCAATGTCTACAGTACCACCTTGGAATTCTTGTGATATGTAATATTGCTTTAAAAATTCAGCAAATAGTGGATTATCGGTATTGATGTGTTCAGGTATTTGGCTCTGAACAACATCATTGATTTTTACCTTGTATATTGAAGTTTCTATCATTATCGAGTTTTGCTACCGTTTTGATAGGAAGATTGAACATCAAATCTAGTACCAGATGTATTTCTACCAGAAGAAATAACATCTTGTCTCATATAGATGTTGCTGTTGGAGGTATCAAGTTGCAAATACAATTCTTGTCTTGCAAGAACATCATTAGATAATGGAACTGCCTGAACCTCAATGATATTGTTGGATTTGACAGTAGAGATGATATTGACAGTATCTATAAGCATTTCACCCTTCTGATAATCAATAGTACCAAACTTAGTACTCAAGATTTCTATTTCATCATCTGTCTTCTTCCTAAACAAGAATAAGTTACCTTTTTTGGTTCCTTCTATCTTGGAATCGGAGAAATAGCAAGTTCCACTAAATGTGCTAACACTAAATCCAGTACTCTTAATATTATAAGTATCATTACCACAATAAAACTCATTACCAAAGCACAATTCATATTGTGCAAACTGATTAACTTTTGCAACTAAATTTCTCCTCATTCTAACCATAGTAATGTTAGAAGTGATAGAATTGTTAACATTATCAATTAAAGTCTGAATTTTGGAATATTTGAATCTACCACCAAACTGGTTGACCTCAGATTCCAATGCATACTGAGTCAAGTTGTTATATATGGATGCTTTTAGACTATTTGGATCTCCAACAAAATTAGTATTATAATAAACGTAACTATCGATCTCAACATACAAGAATTTGAGATCTATGAAAATAGGAACAATACCAGCAACAGTATAACTCCTTAAAGACTTTAATAATTGTTTTTTAGTAAAGTCGGACAGGTAACTACCGTTTCTGGGTTTTGCAGCAATGAATACCCTACCATATTGCGGTGGGTCAAGTTCTTCTCCACCATAGGCACTGACTGAGTGGATATTAGGATAGATTGAAGGAATGATTGCTTCGTAGTCAGTTGCGGTAACTGCTCTATGCTGAGAACTATACAACCTTGGTGCATAATACTTAACGGATTGCAATGACTCAATATCGTCTCCATTTTCTGCCTGAGATACAGTATCCAACAAAGGATCTATATTATTTAACTTAGCACCGTCATCATCTCGTATTTGACCAACAAATCTGAATCCAACAGCACCATTTGCTGCTCTACCCTGAGTCTTAATATAAGATGCTCTAACAATTGCACCATTAGGCAGTTTCTTACCAAAGATGCCATCTCCAAATAATAACTCATATCTTTCATCAGAAGTCTCTTGAATCAAGAAGATATTGGAAGTAGAAGTAACACCAACAATGTTATCAACCATTGTATACTGTTCTTCAACAGTAGATGAACTTGATTCTTGAACTGTTACTCTTAAGGTTGAAGTATCAATACTATCATTCGGTAAAACGTATCTTTCATTCTCAAGTGAGTTATTTACTGTCCATGCGTTTTCTAAAAACTGTCCTTGGAATATATCAAACTCACCAAACGATTCTCCTTCTAATACTGGTAGAGTAATTTTATCAGGAATAGAAAATAAGAAGGTTGTGTCTTGTACGTCTGAATTTGATATTAAACCTGGTTGTATTTCAATAGTCTTAGTTGATGAAGATATACCTGCTAACTGAAACGACACAGTTGCCTTTGCAGCACGTTTAGAACGTGGAACATACCCAATGTTACGTGCAAGGGAAACAACGTTCTCACGGAGCGTTGCAGAGTCTATAAAAGACTCATTAACAACCATATTGGTATTATATGCTGTGATATATGTGTTATACGCTAAAGTATTAACAAGGACAGACAGGTTAGAACCTTCAAAGTCAAAATCCGTGAAGTTGGAGTTCTCCCGTAAGTAATCCTTTATCGAGGTTCTAATGTCCTCGTAGTTTAAGTTTGTGAACTGTTGTAGTGCCATTATAGTCTAGTCGGTTCTAAGACGAACGAAACAGTTTGAGTAGGAAGTGATAGACCAACTATGTCATAACGTATTTCAATGCTTAATAAATTTTCATCAGGTTTTGATTTAACCCTAACTGATGTAAGATCTACCCTTGGCTCATTATTCTGTATTACCAGTTGAATCTGTGTCTCTATTGGATCTATAAGATCCCTTGTTGCTAATTCAAATAATGATCCAGTTATATTAGTGCCAAGCAATTCATTGAAGAATACTTCCCCTATTTGAGTACGAACAAGATTCTGGACTGCTTTTTTAATAGCGTCCTCATTTTTTAGCGGAAGTAAGTCTGAAGTTATCGGATGCCGTTTAAAGGACAATGAAATGTCTTTAAATCCCCGTGATACTTGTTGAAGAGGCACTGTCTTCTACAATTCGATGTATTTATCCTTATTTAGACCATAAAAAAAGGGGATCCGAAGATCCCCCCTTTATTTGCCTTGTCCACGGTAACGTTTTTTGGCTTTATTTCTAGAAGTAGGAGCATATTTAGTATGCTTTCCCCTTCCTTGCCTAGTACATTTTGGTTTGGCTTCCATCTTGTCTAGGGTTCCAAAACCTGTTGCTGCCATTAGTCTAATTCGTTGCCAAGGTATTCTACCACAACATCGTCAGGATGGGGAGTACCTTCTGAATAAAACTTATCAGCAAGATCTTGGGTTATATCGAACATTTCTTCTTCGGTAATAGAATCGTATTCTAATTCACCTTGAATAAAGATATTGTATCGATCTGTCATTTCGGACATGCACTTCTGTACTATACTTATATAATTCTTGTCTTCTCGTGACCAACACGACATGCAGGGTCAATCCAGATTTCAATACCTGCTTTGATAGCATCTAGGCAGAAACTGACATCTTCACCACACATATCCTGTACTTCACCAGAATCAAAGACTTGCATTTGTGGAGCAAACCAAGGATACTTCATTTCGGGGTGTTCAAACACACCGTTCTTAATAAGTAACCATCCAAATCCAGAATAGTCAACAGTAAATGGTTTTCTACGTTTTTGTATGCCATCAACCATTTCATGATTCATGACTCCTCCATTTTCTTTGAAATCGTCCTCTTCTAACCAGTGAGCACATGAAGTTGTCTTACCATCTTCAGTTACATACCAACCTCCAGCAATCTGCTTATCCATTAAGACAAGACGATAGAATTGCTCTAGTCCAAAAACGATATCACTGTCAATCCAAAGTTGATAGTCATATTTTAGCTTACCATCCCAAGGTAACTGATCAGGTCCCCTTAGAACATTTGCTCCTAGGCACTTACAACGTGCAAAGTTAACCATGGAAGAGTAATCTTGTGAGATTTGAATACTCGCTCCATTTTGTACTAGATCAAAACAAAGTTGAACAAAGTTTTTTAGATATGTGTATGAAACACCACGACCAGGTAAGCAGAAGACAATAGACTTGCCTTTAATTGCTTCCCTGCCTCTATCTACAATTGTTTTTGGTTCTTCTGTCTGTTTTTTACTAGCAGTAGGAGGTTGGGTTACAACCTTAAAACCTTTTGCCATACTATATTCAAGTGTTTACGTAAACGGGTATCACCCAAAAGGATCATACACGATATATAGCGGTTTGTCAAAGTTGTTAATCGCAAAACCATACATCATCTTCAGGCAGTACAAAATATGAAAAATCTTGTTGTGGAGTTGGTTTCAAATCCCAACGTATAACTTCAATCTTGTAATACTCTGCTAACTCTTTAACTATATCTTCCTCAGTTTTATCGTCAGGGTAATCAATTGCCATTTCCATTAGACAATCATATACTATCTCCCAAGTTGACTTGGGGATACTCTTATCCTTGAACTTAAAATCAAGATAGTGGGTACTCCAAAGCATACTTCGCTAATTCGGGGAATGTTTCCTTCCAATTCGTGTCTCCACGTATTTGGTCAGTCTTATCAAAATATTCTAATGCAAATTTCCACTGTTGTTCATTTCGTGGTTGCATCATATCATGGTATATATGCTCCGCTACGCTTTTTACATTATCTCCTATCTGTTCTTTTATTTCATCTGGTAAATGTCGAGTTTGACAAAATGTAGGATTCTCAATTCTATTCAAAAGTACATTGTCTTCACCAAATATATCATAATCCTTCATCCACTTTACCGTATTATGTAAATCTAATATACCAAGGATGCTAGGTGTTATAGTACATTTAAAATTACCTAGTTTCCAATTTGGATTAGAGTAATGGAGATAGTCTCGCATTGCAAATACGTTATCGATAGTAGTATCCCAATTTGTAGGATATCTCAACCAATGGTTACGTTCAGTTAAACCATCTACAGACCATTGCATCTCAATCCATCTAAAAGCGTCAATATACTTCTTCATCTTCTTAAGAGTAGTATGTGTCATATTTGAAACATACCCTAATTCAATACCTTTTGCTTCACCTGATTCTATTAACTCATCTAAAAGTTCAAAATGCGACTTCATCATCATGGGTTCTCCCCCACAGAAAACTATAACCCTAATATTCTTCGCATGCTTGATAATATCCTTTTTAAATGAACGCCATTGATCTGGATTTACTTTTTTAACATCCCTATTAACAAATGAATAGCGTTTTAGCAATCCTAACCATTTTGGATCTATTTCACCAAGTTGTTTTACTGCTTGTTCTCTACCACTGGAGTTTTCTACCTGACACTCATAACATTGAAGATTGCAGTAGTTACCAAATGCATTTAATTCTAACTTAATGAACCTATGGTCTGTTTCAACCATCTTTCCTTCTTTATCAAAGTTTTGCAGACAATCTATATTAAGTGGGTTATTCATTCTTGGCGACCACCCACTTTCTTTCTCATCCTTCCAACATAAATCGCAAGAATGCTTTAATCTAGGAGTCTTCTTACCCAATAACATATCTTTTCGCAATTCAGTAAACTCTTCCCCTTTGAAATGCTCAAAAGGATCTTTGTTCTGAGGACCATATGGAGTCATAGTCCTAGCCCAACAACATGGTTGATAATTTATTCCAGTACCATTCCTCAACTGCTGAAATGGTAGGTTACACATAACCTTACTATCTTTTATAGATTCATACTCTTCCTGAGTCCATATTTTATTTGGGTTCTCATCTATCCACATACTAGAATACCCTTACATCGTATTTTGTAGAAAATGCTACAGCATCATCTATTGTATTTACCATGGGCATGCCACGAATATTTAATGACGTATTTAAGAGGACAGGACACCCTGTTCTTTCGTACCAGCACTCCAGTATGGGTCTAATGACGCTAGAAGAGATCTTAGGGACAGTTTGGACTCTTGCAGTGTTATCGACATGTATGCATGCTGGAATGGCACTACCACGCTTTGCAGAGTACACATAAGACATGTGCCTTGACTGCCTAGGCATATCAAAGTAATCTACTGCATGCTCTTCTAGTATTGCTGGTGCAAATGGTCTAAATCTTTGCCTTTTCTTAATATCATTTACTCTTCTCTTGTTTTCCATTTTTCTCGGATCCGCCAATAGACTTCTATTACCAAGAGCCCTAGGACCAAACTCAGCACGACCATTTGCAACACCAGCGAGTCCAGTTTTGAGGATTTCTTCGACAACTTCTTTAGGATCACACGGTTTCTCTATATTATAACCTAAGTACGGACTAAATGGAACTCTTTTACCATAAGAAAGCAAAGCAGCACCCAATGACCCACCAGCATCACCAGGATTGGGCATAATCCATAAGTTATCATCACACTGTACTTGCAACTTAGAGTTAGCAACGCAATTCAATGCAACTCCACCCCCATAGCAAATATTATCACTAAACTTAAGAGCAATCTTGAATATCTTAGTCAACTCCTCCTCTAAGACTACTTGAGCACTAGCAGCGATGTCTACATGGTCTCCATTTATCGGTCTTCTTATACCTTTGTGATTATTTGCCCATAATTGTCTCCGTAATCGCTTGGTATGACAGGGTTTTCCAAATGCACTCATTCCCATGAAGATATATTCTTCATCTAGGGGTTTTAGACCAACATAATCAGTTAAAGCAGAATACCAAAGTCCAATAGACCTTGGATAACACATATTCCACTTTTTATAGTATTTCGCAACTCCATTTTCATATTTTGCCTTCCATATACTTGCAGTATCCCATTCTCCAATACTATCTACTACTACACATGCCGCCTCGTCATATTTTGACGTTTGAAACGCAGCAGCAGCATGTGATAAGTGATGATAATGATTAACTGTCGGTTTTAGTGCTAAAACACGTTCTTTTTTCGCAGTATCAAATTGACCTGCGAACCATTGACGTGATCTTTTGAGAAATCCAGTTTTTTCGTAAAATGCTATAGTATCATCGCCATTTAGTTCCAACGCTAAAGTCGCTTGTTCAGCAGTTAAGCGTTTATCATGCTTTTTACGAGAATATCGTTCAGCATGACTGGCATATGTAATACGCCCATTCTTTACAACTGAAATGGCAGCATCATGAAAACCTTCACTAAATCCAATCATTCTTCGTAAATGTACGGATCACTCTTCCGAAGTTTCCTCAACTTCTGCCACTGTTGAAATTTCCTTATCAGTTTTCTGAACATTTTTAGGTAATAGTGAAATACGAACGGAACCATCGTGGTTCTCAACTCTAGTTATATAGTGGTGTGGGAATGCCTTACTTAGAGTATCTTTTCTAGTAAGTTTTTTTGCCCAAGTCAGGGTACTTTTCATTGACAACCTCAATAATTTTGTTAGCGATAATTTCATGTCCGAGTTTTGATGGATGACCTCCTGTTGCATTAGGAGCATTCTTTCTTACTTGGAATTTGTACTTTTTGACATATCTATCGTTATCTTCCTCTTTGGGTCCTAAGATTTGATTTTTACCTTGTAAAAAGAAATCTACACTATCATTTATATCTTTAAAAACAACATCATTTGGTAATTGATTTTCAAAAGTTCGCTTTCCTATTATAATATATGGCGTATCTCTAAAAATGTGTTTAAAGGCATGTTGATGCAACCACCAAGTTTCTATAGATATTGTCTCAGAATAAACGTGTAGATAGTAAGCCTCGCTCATTTCCTGTAAAATAGGTTGAACATTCTTCCATTGGGGTGCATGTTGCTTTTCTGAATTTCCCCCTATAAAATCTGGAATTAAAGATTTATTAGAAAACTTTGAAAGAACATCATTTCCTCTTCCATTATTCCAAGCTCTGTGACTTGCCGATATAGAACAAAAATTGTTATCTGGATATTCTATATCTATTCTACTAAGTTCTGTCATTTGAAATATGACAAGATCATATTTTGATCCTATCCATTTAGCCTTATTATTAGCTTCTACAAGAGATCTTAAAATCCAATGATTACTTGCCCCACATTTAGCTTTATTAACTACATCACAATTATAATGCTTTGCTAAAAAGTGACTATATCTTGTTTCGTCCCTTAACTTAAAATCAGATCTTTTGCCTAAATCTTTTAAAGTCTGAATACTAGGATCATCTACGTCTACATGCTGCCATTCTAACTCACCACCGAAAGTAAAACTACAACCACTAATTAATATTCTCATCGTCTTTAATAATGATATCTTCAGGTTGATAATGAGTTTTAATACCAGCAGATATCATCTGCCTCATCTTTGTTTGGATATCTTCTGCTTCTTTTTTACTAAGATGGTGAAAAGCTTGCTTTTCATCAAGGTAGACACTGTACATCAGTCCTCCTTCGATTGAAACTATTTATGATCATTTTAACACACTGACGATATAGTCTGCTAGGTGCTGATGTGCTTCAATAGTTGGATGACCTAGTGGTAATGTCTTCTGATGATCCTTTAATAGGAAATCGCTGTCAGGAACACCCCAAATAAACCTAGGTTCCCTATCAACATAGTCTTTCCATATACAAGGTAAGTAGTATTCACTTATTACCCAATCATCATGGGTCATAAAGCAATATGGAATCCTTCTTTTGATACATTCTTGCTCTAACAGATAATAGTTCTTCCAAAGGGCATCCATACCCAACTGGGGGTGGTAATACCTTTGATAAAACCCTTTCCACTTCCTAGGGGTCTGAACAGTAACACATTTATACGGGTCTTTGTCAACATGGTCAATATCTACCTCTAAATTAATACCATTATCAGTTACTCCTCTAAATTTCTTTCCTGTATTGGGTTCATACCCATCTAAACGACTTGTGACAGTAAATTGGATAACCATAGCATCACAATCATTGGTTCTTAACCAATCCATTGTGGTTCTAGCAATTCCATCATTACTAATTCCACGTTTTGAGATATTATGATCTACTGCACCAAAATATTCAGCAACTTTTCTAGAATATCGCTGTTCTTCTGGATTTTCCAGTTCGTCACCCCAACAAAGTGAACAACCGTTAAATAGTATACTGCTATATGTCATAATGTCCGTACATCAACATTGGGATCCTCTTGAAGCCTGCTTAGTCGGAAAATCCTACAGTCCTGAGTTCTATAGTTATATAGAGAACCCAAAAGTACGTAATGCTTTTGAAAAAATAGCAATAGAAACAGAAGAAGACTACCAGAAGATCATATCTAAGTTAGAAGAGTTTAATGTAGAAATCGTAAGGATGGATGTTGGTTCATATGAGGACTATTACGATAAGGAAAAGAATAAAAACGATTTATGTAGAGTTTGTCCACCTATGCAACCAAGAGATTTCACTGCAATGGTGGGAAATCGTTTCTTTATGCCTGGACCAGACTTTTGCAACCCCAATAATATAGAAGGTATCTATTATGGTATGCTTCAGGACTGGGATAAGAGTCCTGAACGAATACATGATGAACAGGTCATGGCAAAGTTCATTTTGGACGCTATGTTGCCAGGTAGACCTCATGATCTAGAAGGATCTTTAGCAGAAGTAAGAGAAGAATGGAAAGATGACATAATAAAGAATGGAACTTGTTTCCTAAGTCACTTAGATATGGAGGCTGCAAAGAAATTGATACTTGCTGCTGAAACAAACACTATTGGATCTAATGCTAGGGTTTACAGAGATCTTTTCTATGACGTTTGGAACCCTGTTCGCAAATGGTGTGATGATAATGGTGTAGAGAAGGTTTATGACCAGTATATTAACTCTGCAAGCATGTGGAGAATGGGTAAAGACCTATATTTTGGTCTTGTTAATATAGTTAAGTACATAAACAGAGATCATTGTATTGAAAAGTGGCAAAATCTCTTCCCAGATTACAGAATTAACATTCTTGATTCACCAGGACACTGTGATGGGGGTATGCATCCAATAAAACCTGGTCTTATTGCATCAGTTAACCACCCAGATACTCATAAATTCTTTCCAGGTTGGGATATTGTACCAGTTGAACCACATTGGGAGAAAATGCATGACTGGAGAAGCATTAAAAGCAAAAATAGAGGCAGATGGTGGATAGAAGGTGAAGAAGACAACAAAGAATTGGAAGAATTCGTAGATGCTTGGATGAATGACTGGGTAAATTATGCAGCAGAGTCAGTTTTTGATGTAAACATGTTAGTCATTGACGAAAATAACGTAATTTGCAATAACTACAATGAAAACCTGTTCAAAAAGTTCGATGAGTATAATGTTACACCCCATGTTATCAATTTCAGACATAGATATTTCTGGGATGGTGGATTACACTGCATCACAAGCGATCTCAAGAGAAAAGGTGAACAGGGAGACTTCAGTTATATAAAGAATAAAAAAGATTCGTAACAATGGTTACCTTAAATGAGTAAAAATCGTTATAGTAGTAAGACTCCTAGTCTTCTTATATCAGCAGGGACGGGTTGGAGTGCTACAACTCCCTTAATGGGTACTTTAACTATTGCTAATGAGTATTGCCATCCTGGTTATTGGAAAGAATCTGAATATTTGTCCTCAATAGATGGTCCGCCTCATCAAGAATTTTTAGAAAAGTACAAAAGGGAGGTCTCACGTCCAAAAACTGAACCAGTTGGTAACAATAAGAAGTGGATTGATTGGAATAAAAGAAGAATTGTTGGTGTTCACTCCCCATTTATCAAACTTACTAAGGAAGAAAAGATAAATTGGATGTCTCCTCCCTTCACAATTCAAAAATATTGCCATTTTTACAGAAATCATTGGTTAGAATTACAACATTCTAGCAATTATAAGGCAGTTGCTGACTTTTCTAACATAAATTTCTCTTTACCAGAGGAAAAAATCAAAAAAATCAAGCCATTTTTAGATGAATGGTTCAATACTAAGGTAATAATGGTTTTTAGAGACCCAGTTAGACGTATTTTTTCAGAATTTCAGTCCAGATATTACGTTCAGCACTTCGGAAGGGTCTATCCAAACGCTATGAGTTACCTAACTGCTGAACTTCAGAAGGGTACTTGCTCAGAATCACCCACTGGAAACTCAGGTGCTGAATATATTCAGCATTATAGGAAATGGAAGAAGTATTTTCCCATTCATGCCGTAGTAATGGAAGAATTTTGGGACGGTAACACCAAACCTTTATCAAATTTCTTAGATTATGAGATTAAAGAACTTCACCCTAACTGTTATTGGCCAGAAATGGGTGTAAATGCACCTCATATTCCTGGTTTAAGAGATCAATGGTCATCAGATCAAGAAGAAATGACACCACAATTCTATGCTAAAATGAAGAAAAAGTTGCAACCTGTATATGATCAATGGAAAGAGGAATTTGGTAGTCTACCAGAGACTTGGGGCAAACATATTTGCCTATAAATAAAAAAAGATTCGTTATGTTCATGCGAACACAACACAAAGAGAACTACTATTACTTGTTCTGGGTAGTAGCAATGGTTGCATTTATAATACCACAGGTATTCACTGCTTATGGTATAATTAAAATAACTGACTTTATATCAAAACCCATAGCAGTCGAGGTAGTTAAATGAGTTTACCGTGGTATATTGATCCTGATAAGATTGATGGGACAAATGAGAATGGTGCTTTACTTGCAAAAAACATAAGAACAGATCAATCTGTAAAGCAAGCAGTATATCAATATGCCGATAATGTTAATGCACCATATGATGCAGAAGAAGTTATAAAGAGATTTGACCAAACTGGGTTTGGAATGGTTGATGAAGTCAATGCAATGAACAAGGATCTAGTCATAGACTTGGGTTGTGGGTTTAATCCTTATGTAAAATATATAAAAAACTGTGTAGGTGCAGACGTTTTACCTTATAAAGATATAGATGTACAAGCAGATTTTGCCCATACTCCTTTCGTAGACAGTTGTGCTGATGTAGTATTGTGTTTAACAGGTCAATTCTTCAGGTTTATTAATAATGAGAAGTCATTAACTGAAGTAAGACGTATTGCTAAGAATGGTGCAATCATATATTGTAGAACTCCAAAACAAAAATTCCGTAAATTAAAGAAGAAATTTCTAAATGAAAGGGGTATGCATAGACTTTGTGTGATGTCTGAAGAAGAACAGGCACAGCATACAGTAGTAAGTGCCATTACGCTAGAGAATGATACACCATTAACAGAGAAAATGGGTGAAGAATTTGGATTTAAAATAAGAACACCACTAGAAGAAGGGTTATATGTAGAAGGTAATGCATTAGATATGGATGGATTTGATGGTAGTAGCAGTTACTATGTGGATAACAATAAGCACAAGTTAAACAAATTCCCAAGACAACACTATTACTGGACATGGACGGTGGTAAAATGAGTCCAACCTATCATCAAAATGAGACACCTTTACCTAAAAGGGATCCAATTTCTAAGTTAAAGTCAGGAAAGTGTGAACCAGTAGAGGTTCGCACTGACTTTTCTGAGTTTATACAAGAAGGTGTGAAACCATATACTGAAAGAAAGTATGATGCATCACAAGAACGTTGGACAGAATACTGTGCCAAGGGTGATTTTACAAAGATAGAACCAGATATGCTTAAGCAATTCATTGATAGTGGATATTTGCCCTATAATGTAATAGCAGCAATGCAAGGAAAATCTATTACATTAGATGATCTAAATGAAAAAGTAATAGACAGGTTCGTTCAAAGTGGTTGGAACTTAATACGAGACGTTAATAAAACAGATAATGAGTTAGTAGTAGACTTAGCATGTGCCACTAATCCATATAAGAGGTTCATTCCGAACTTATGTGCTATTGATATTGAACCATACCCAGGAGTAGACATACAAACATCCTTTGTTCATACAACCTTAAAGAATAATAGTGCAGATGTAGTATTGTGTATGGGTGGTCAAACCTTTAGAAAACGATTTAGAAAAATGATATTTGGTGAGATATTCAGAATACTCAAGCCAGGAGGGAGGGTTTATTTTCGTTCTTCATTGAGACGTTTACAGCAGTTTGCATGTCGTCTACCTAGAACTGACGAAGGTAGGTGTAATCCTGCATTTAAGGAGTTATCGTCTGAGGATTGTAGACAAACATTAGAAGTTAAGAGACGGGCATTTGGATTTAGACCAACATGGCATCACGACTTCCAATACTGTGAACATCAAGGTCATCCAGAGATGAGTGTAATGTCTCCAGTACTGATGAGTGTTTCTAAAGAGTTCGCAGATGCTAATAATGCAAAAAATGCCAGTTGGATGTCAAAAGGAGGGCATCACTATTTTTGGTGTTGGGAGAAGAAAGATATATCAGACCCAGTAGAAACCATTAATGGTTCAGATTATGCTATTAAAGAAGACGGTACATACGGTATAGTATCAGAGAGAACAACCAGAGATGGATATGGAACTATAACAACTGTAGGATCTGCTGGAGGAACATTGGGAGATGGAAGTGAAGATGATCACAGCATCTAAAGTGCAATGGGTTTCTGCATATCCTCACCATCACCATCATCGCTAATCCAGTCCTCTGGCAATACTTGTTTAATCTTAGCCCAGTCATCAACTCTTGATTCACGTTCATATTGCTTACCATACTTGTCAAAACAGAGGGTCTTACCATTAGACATAGGCCACTCATAATCTGCTAAGTTCTTACCATGGAAGTAATAATCTCTAATCTCAGGCACAAGTTCTAATATATCGTGCCTTCTATTAACTTTCATCATATCAATATACGTTTGCAATATCCAACGTTGACCTATAAACGGGGCAGCATCCTCGTTTGGTAACATCTTATATTCCTTTGCTTCAAATGCAGAAAGCGTAAAATCTGTATCAAACTTTGCAATCTGAGGACCCCACTTCTTTAAAGCAGCAATACTCTTCTCCTTACCTTTATTGAACAACTCTTCGGACAGTATACGAGGGTCAGATTCAAAAGGACCACCCCATACAAAATTGAAAGCACATATCCAACCAACCCAAGAGGACATATCGTTTTCCACAGCATACTGTAAAAAATCTCCAAAGTTAAACCAGTTCCATACACTATGTGTCATAAAGATATTAACATGACATCCCATATCATGCATCTTCTTTACATTCCTGATACTTCTTTCAAAAGGTATACTTCTAATATACTCATATAACTTTCCAACATTGTCTATACTACAGTTAATGTGTATATTACATCCCTTCTCTAATACTTTCTCTATTATAAAGAACTCTTCATTAGTAAGTATTCCAGCATTAGTTGTTATATCTATCTGAGCATTCCTTAAATTTAACTCTGCAAACTTCTCTAGTAAGTAGATGTTTCTAATATCTGCAAAGGGTTCTCCTCCCTTTATACTAAAGTGTGTTATCTCAGGTATTACCTTTACTATCTTCTCTATATCTGGATCGTCTATTCTTAGTACACCTTGATTTTCATGTCCTCTCCAGATCTTAAACCTAGGGTTATTGCTAGTCTCTTCCTCTATCTTTGCCCATTGACTACTAAACTGAGACGAACACATAGTACATGTCGCCTGACACTGGTTACTCGTAGTTACCTCTAAAAATCTTATAGGGACTTTTTCTCCACGAGAAATTTTTTCATAGTCCTCTTTAAAATAATCCAAAATATTATGACAACCTGTTTCTTGTACGACCTTTAAGATTCCTTTATCACCTGCCTTCTCCTTATTATAACACCCCTTAGTACATGGTTCAAACGTTCCATACTGCCCTGTGGAAAACAACTGCCTGATTTCCACAAGTTGTGGAGAACTATTGTAAAACTCTTCCAGATCGTCTACTTCTTGTAGTTTACCTAATGAAAACAGTGGAGCCATACAGCATAACTGAATATCTCCCCTAGGACCTATAGTCAGCCCGCTAAATGGACTAATACATATATCTTTTCCCCCTATATCCATTTTTTATGCCAAAAAAATTTTCAACTTTTTTAATATTTATAGGTCGTCTGGGAACGTTTGTAGGTTAGAAAGAAGGTACTTTTTTAATATACGCACCGCCACAAAATATCATCGAAGATCACAAATTAACTGTCATAAGTATAACACTATTCACCCAGACTGTCAAGCCTGAGTGATACTTAGTGTTACACAGTTGTTGTTATCGAAGGACTGCTAATTTACCTCACTTAATTGTTAAGTTCATCGACAATTATGTCGAGATTGTATAACAATTCTGTGCCAGATTGTGCATCCCAAAGTAACTCAAATGCCTGTTCAATTGTCATAATTGTTGTTAGTAACTGGTATGTGGACTAATTGTCTTTAAAGGGGCAGCAATTACTCCCCATAAGTATACACGAGCATTTGCACACTTGTTGTTGACATTTTGACGATATTGTGCTCGCTTAGGTAACAATAACTGCACACCTTATTACGTCACATAATTAATACTTATCATACTTAATAGAAAGACTAAGTATATTAATTTAAACATTAATTTAAGTCGCATTGTTATCACCATTGTCTTAAGATTTGCATTGTTTCACTATCAATTTGTTCTTGAATTGTCCCACTATCTGATAAGAACTGTTCTTCCTCTAAGTGATACTTAGTGGGGTCATATTCAAAATCCGCTTCATACATTTCATCTGAAGATTGTGATGATAAAAATGTTAGTTTGTTCATTGTAATTAGTACCTAGTAGGGATTAGTTTGTAGTCATCAGATTGGTCTGATAAAATGTTATCAACCATCTCGTAATATGTCTCCTCTGAGTATAAACATTCAATACGTTCTTTCATGTCAGTTTGTGTTAATCTGTGATACGAATTGTAGAGATAATCTGATGCTAACTCAATCAAACATTGCATGTCCATGTTATCAATTTGTAGTTCAACAAAATCATCCTTAAGTGTATCTAACTGTTCAGAAGATAGAGGTAGATTGTTATACATAACTGGTCAGAGAATGTAGTGTATTATGTGTTAATGAAAGATGTGTAATCTCTTGGTTAAAAGTATTACTCACCTTATCAATTAGTGTGGGATAACTATTAGTATACCACAGTCCGATTGCATCCTTTATGTTACAATCAGTGATGAGAATTAGTCGTTCTTTCATTGTTAATTAAAGCGGGAGATTAGGGTTGCTCCACTAACACCTTCACTGCCAAACATTTGATAATAAGTATCATTGTAGGCATAGAAATCATTAGGAACATTGTTGTTATAAATGTCGAGTAATGCTTGATACTCGTTGTTAGTTAAGGGGTGCATAGTTGTTGATACTTTAGGCATAGATTGTGTCCTCATTGAATGAATAATACTGTGGTAATCTGTTTTGATTAGTTACAACGTAATTGTGATTCTCGGTGTAATCTAATAACTGATAAGAGTATTTTGTGATGCTAATTAATACATCTTTGATAATATTACCTTTTAATCTTATTACTCTTCTCTTGTAATCCTTGTTAACTATACCATTTATGTCACAGATTGGGTAGTAATCTATACTTAATTGACTGGTGATTGTGGGTTTAATTTGCATTACTTTATCCTCCGTATTGTTCTGCTAAAGGTGTATCAAACTCAGGCACAATATCAACTGGGTTGTTATGATTTTGTGCTACAGGATTAGCATGGCGTTTGACACATTTTTCTTCGTAAATATCCCAGAAGTTAGTTGATACTAACTCATCCCATCTTTCAACTTCGTTATCACTTAGTGTATTAACTAAGTGGTTTATGCACATATCTAAGACACCCTCATTCTTTTGACAAACTGTTAACAATGTATCCTCTAATATCTCTCGGTTGATATCATTTTTGTAGAGATAGTTTGGCATGGAAGTCATAATAATTAGTGGGGTAATTTGGTTGGGTTAAATGTTAGTTTGCTGCTATAATTGCATCCCATAAAGTATTAAATTGTCCATCAAATTCTGTATCCTCATAGTTATTATCAAGATCCAAACTTGCAACCGTTGATATAACATCTAAGAGGAGATTGTGTTGTATATCTGTTAATTTAACTGTTTTCATTGATTGTTACTTAGTGAAGGGAATAGTAATTTTGGGTATAAAAATACCCCTAGGATTAGGGGTATTCAGTTGTTAGATAAGAGACTCAGTTTACCAAAGAATCTAATACACTTTGGTCACATTCTTGAGCAATTCTTGTATCTAACCACTTGTTAATATGCCTAGTTGTTGTTACTGACCACTTGTAAGAAGTTCTTAAAAACTTGCCAGAAACGGAGTCATAAGCGGCAACTGGAGTTTTATAACTAAAGAAAACTTGAGTTCCGTTGTTTAGTGTTAACTCGGTTTGGTTTGCTGCTATCGGTGTTAGTTTCATGTAGAATCTAATTGGTTTAAGGACTCTCGGTTTGGTTTCCCTCCCCGATGTACTTATAATAACCGATTCTAGGATGCTGTGGGGTAATAGTGGACACTTTCCCAACTGGTACACGATCAATAGTTTTTTAGTGTCCTCCATTTTATTATATTTTGTGGCACGATTACCACTTCTTTCTTATCACTTTGTGATGACGATTTAGTTTGCTTTGTTGACATTTTGTTGTTGTAATCGTTGTGCATTGTTTACATCCTCATAGAGGTCATTGTAGTTCAATTCTATCCACTCTTCCTCATTAATATCTCCATTTGATTTATACAATTCACACGTCCAATATTCATGCAATGTAGGATTTAGTGTTGCTAATTCCTTTAGTAAGTTACACATTGCATAGTGTAATTGTCTGTTAATTGTTCTCATTTTGATTAGATGATTGAGTTGAGTTGTTGTTAATTAACCACTGCCTATTGATTGATCTTCTCCCACAATCTTACCAGTTCCATCATAATTATGTTTGATAAAATGATCGTACTGATGTGCAATTTTAGTATACAATCTTTGCCACTTATCTAATAATAAAGGCATAGAATCGTTGTTGTTATGTATTCTAAATGCAGTCTTAAATACCTGCTTAAGTTCTCTAAATTCATTAGGTTTGAGTACAAAAATGTGATCTTCCTTATGATATCTTGAGAATCCTGACTCCGCACGATTGTCCATTAATTGTGCACTTTCTTTAGGATTAGTCACGTCAGTATCAAGAATTCTCAGAGATTGCTTGAACTGTTTAACAATTTTCCTATAGATCTTTTGCCACTTATCAAATAGTTTAGGCATTGAATCGTTGTTGTTATGTATATTAAATGCAGTCTTAAATACATTCCTAAACAACTTAAACTCTTCATTAGTAAGTGTTAATTTAATGTCATACTTGTCAGGTAAATCATACTTACTCATGGTGTGGGTTGTTAACAATTAGTACATACAATATGTATGCTATTACTAACAATGAAGCAATGGTGATTGGTAGAATAAACATGTTAAATAGTCTCCTTAAAATGATTGTAGTTTGAGTAAAGAACTGTTGTTAAATCGTTCTGTTCGCTATCATTTAAGCGTTCAACATAATTTGTACATATAAGGTCAGTAAGTTGTTCATTTGATTTACAACATTCTGACAAGAATTGTGCTAGGTTGTTGTTCATTGTCATGCTAAATCACACTCCTTAAGTAATACTAACTTACTGATAATATCAAAGAGATCTTTGAAATTAACGTCTGTAAAATCATCCCATTCATGTACATAACCTGAACAATTAAAGTCGGGAATGTTGTTAGTTTGTGTAGGACAATACATGAGGTAATTGTCATCATCTAACCAAAATGTCATGCCAAACTTATCACTATTAATCATTTAATTGTCCTCCATTGTTAATAATAATTGAGACCTAATCTTGATTAGGTTAAGTATATCGCAAGCGGTTAACTTGTCATCATTTCGTATAACATAGTTGACACAATCTGCGAGTTGGATAATAGTTTGTTTAGTCATCTTTGTTCGCTAAAATTAATAATTTACCTAGCAATTTGCTGTTTAATCTACATTTTTCATCGTTAATGTAGTCTTGTTTGATAACATCAAACACGAGGTCAATTAGCACTTCATAATCATTATAATCTAATGATATTTCATCATCAGGATAACAATTACCCCATGCTAATTGTACTTCTTTGTTGTTAATTACTGGCATAAATCCTCAAATGATTGTTGTGCTTTAGTACATGCAATTTCATACACTAAATCTTCTTCACTAGGGGACAATTCACTAAAGTTAACTGTTACAATCTCATCATAGATTGTCTCTGCTAAACTTTCAAGAATTGACGCATGATGTAGGGTTGACATTGTTACTTAACCTCCGTAACTTTTAGATAAATGAATACACTTAGTGCGAATAGATTGTAAGACCAAAATAATAATAATACCATTAACCTAAGTCTCTAAATGGATTACCTAACTGAGGTAAATTCTCGTTGTTACCTATTACTTTGTAACCCAAATTAGTCATGCTTAATCTTATATTAATCTCATGCAACATTTCACCTTTAGTAATATAATTCTGCTTCATTGTGGTAAACTCGTTATCACTTGTAACCTTTAAAATGTAGTCCTCAAGTATTAACCCAGTTGCTACATTCTTTACTGGGTAATAGTCAATAACTGTATCAAGATTCTTGGAATAAAGTTTCATTTAGTAACCTTAATTTGTTTATACTATTATTATACACTAAAAAAGCACCCTGTGTAGGGTGCTTGTGACAGTTTGAGAAGTGTTACACGTTGAAATGTGCTTTGTAAGACTCTTTGGCATAATTAACAAACTGTGAGGACAATTTGCTTGCTAATGTATAACCAACCTTTAAATCTTCCATGAATTGTTGTACTTCATAGTTATGAATCTTGACTCTTGATTGATAGTCACGAACATAATGATTTAAAGTCAATACTGTTTTCGCTGGTCTTTTTAACTTCTTAGTTGTTACTTTTGAAGTAGACTTGCGAGGAGTTCTTTTTACTTTAGTAACAGACTTCTTTGCAGTTGTTGTTACTTTCCTTGTTCTCTTTTTGGCAGTTGTTGATACTGTGGAAGTAGAACTAACAGGCATAAAATGATAGTATTTGTTTGACTCTTATACTATAAACTATCTAAGTCTCTTTTGCAATGAAAAGTAGACAGTTTATCATCTGTCACAACATCATTTGTAATACTATCATCTTCTTCTGTATCATAGTTGTTAACAATTAGATCCTCTAATTCATCTAATTGAATATGATTTAGTTTAGATAATAACTCATCAATGATAACAATTTGTTGGTCAGGATAGTCAGCAATGATTGATAACAATTCATCGCTAAATGCAGATCTACGTTTGTAGATATTGGTGATAATTGGTCTACTCATTGTTAGTTTCTTACGAATACATTTCGTGCAGATGAATACTTTGCCTTCATTAATTTGATAGCATGATGAATACTTACAGCAGTAAATTGTTCATCAATTCTATAACCTTCAACAATGGCACTTACAGTAAATTGTCTCATGTTAACCACTTTTCATCAGTTGTTTCTAACATTTTACCTACCTTA
>CETH01073572.1_pt1 | contig 42817 bp, 44 predicted proteins | sample 361461 | NCBI WGS metagenome assembly CETH01 (sample SAMEA2622695, study PRJEB7988) | marine metagenome | isolation source: saline water (ENVO:00002010), including
AAAAAAAAATCTGATCAAATTCTATTTTTTATTTCAAAGTCTAATGAATATTTTCCTGGTCCACATATAAATACTACTATGAAACCGAGAAAAAACAAGATTGCTTTCTCTTTTCTTGAAAAAGGGTCTCCAGCATGAGAAATAAATGCTGCAACATACATTGTTATTATAGGAAAAATTGAAAAGAATCTAGTCTTCAACCCAATAATAATAAATATAGGGGCAATAAATTCACCCAGGACAGCTAAATATAAAGATAACTCCTTCCCAAGTCCAATTGGATCAGAAAATTTAATTTTATCTTCAAAAAGACGTAAAAACTTTCCGTAACCATGAGTTAACATTAAAAGTGAAAATCCTATTCTTAGTATTAAAAGTCCTAAATTTTTCATGCAAATAAAATTTATTTATGTCAGACAACACCAAACTTTTTTAAATAATATAAAATAGTTTTTTTGAGTCCTTTTTCAAAATCAGTCTTTGGATACCAGTCTAAATCATTCTTTAATTTTGACGAGTCAACAGAGTATCTATAATCATGTCCTTTCCTATCTTCAACAAATTTTATCAAACTCTTTGAATCTCCTTTAGATCGTCCCAAAAGGTTATCGCACGAAATAATTATTTTATTTACAAGATCAATATTTCTAATTTCATTATCACCACCAATGTTATATTTATGCCCTCTTTCTCCATTGTTAAATATTAAATCAATTGCTTCAATATGATCTTCAACATAAATCCAATCACGAATATTTTTACCATCTCCATATATAGGTATAGGCTCTTTGTTTACAATGTTTTTTATCACAAGAGGTATTAACTTTTCAACATGTTGATTTGGACCATAATTATTTGAAGAATTGGATATAATTGTTGGCATTTCATAAGTTATAGAATAAGCTTTCACAAAGTGATCTGAGGAAGCCTTAGAAGCAGAATAAGGAGATCTCGGATCATATGCTGTAGTTTCCGAAAAAGATCCAGTTTCTTGAAGCGTTCCATATACCTCATCTGTAGATACATGATAAAATAATTTCCCTTCAAATTTATTTTGCCAAGTTTTTCTTGCAATCTCTAATAGATTAAGAGTGCCTATCACATTTGTAGCAGCAAAATTCATAGGCTTTTCAATTGATTGATCCACATGTGATTCAGCAGCAAGATGTATAACACCATCAAAATCATACAATTCAAAGAGCTTAGTAACTAAAAGAGGGTCTGCTATGTCTCCCTTAACGAAAAAATAATTGCTCTTATTCTCAATTTCTTTAAGATTGTCTATGTCGCTGGCATAAGTAAGTATATCAAGATTAACTACTTTCGTTTGAGGGTATGAACTTACCCATTTTCTTACAAGATGTGACCCAATAAATCCAGCACCTCCAGTAATCAAAACTGATTTATACATTTTAATTTAATATTTGACTAATACAATGTTCGATTCCTAATTCCAAAATCTAGTACCAAAGTTAAATCCTTTTTTATTTTATCACAACTCAAAATAGAGTATTTCGGTCTTTTGCCAAATTAGGATATCAGATTACTTTATTAGATTTAGAGAAGACCAATAAAAGAAAAGATTTCCCTAATTGTCCATTAGCTCATGTAATAAAAACTTTAAACATATAAAGAATCTTTATATTTAAAACACTTAGCATCATCTAAAAAAGGATGATTCTTATCTTTATCAGAAACTATAATTTCCTTTTCATCTATTCCCCAGTTAATGTTCAAATTAGGATCGTTATAGGCTATACTGCCTTCAGCTTGTCTGTTATAATAATTGTCTACTTTATAAGAAAAAAGAGCTTTTTTACTTAAACATATGCATCCATGAGCAAATCCGCGAGGAATAAAAATCATTTTTTGATTTTCACTACTAAGGATTATTGAAGTATGTCCCCCAAAAGTAGGGGAGCCCTTCCTAACGTCAACAATTACATCCAATACCTTTCCTGACAATACAGTTACTAATTTTGATTGAGCGTATGGTGGCAATTGATAATGTAATCCCCTCAAAACACCATATTTAGACATTGTTTGATTTTCTTGACAAAAATTCAAATTATTTCCAATTGCTTTTTCTAAAGGACCAACTCGAAAGGCTTCCATAAACCATCCTCTATTATCTTCAATTCTTTTTGGAGAAATAATTAAAACATCTTGTAGATGTGATGACAAAATATCCATAAACAAATAATATTTAAATTAAATACCTCTCTATAAGATATTGGCCGTATTCTGTCTGGGAAAGCTCTTCAGTTTGTTTCAATAATTCTTTATTTGAAATCCAATTATTATTGTAGGCTATTTCTTCTAAACAAGCGACCTTTAAGCCTTGTCTCTTTTCTAAAGTGTGTATAAACTGTCCCGCTTCCAAAATAGATTCATGTGTTCCAGTATCTAACCATGCAAATCCTCTTCCTAGAATTTTAACCTGTAAATTTTTCTTGTCTAGATAAGCTTGATTTATTGAAGTTATTTCAAGTTCACCCCTTTGACTTGGCTTAACCTTTTTGGAAATTTCTATTACATCGTTTGGATAAAAATAAAGTCCAACAACTGCTTTATTGCTTTTAGGATTACTTGGCTTCTCTTCTATTGAAAGCACCTTTCCTTGCTTATTAAACTCTATTACCCCATACCTTTGAGGATCTTTAACTGGATAGCCAAAAACCGTTGCTTTTTTTGAATCTTCCATAGCTTCTTTAATCAATACATTCAATTCATGTCCGTAAAAAATATTATCCCCCAAAATCAAACAAACTGGATCAGTACCAATAAATTTTTCGCCAATTATAAAAGCTTGAGCCAAACCATCAGGACTGGGCTGCTGTTTATACTCAAATTTTATTCCAAACTTCGATCCATCTCCTAACAATTTTTTATAAGAATTAAAATCTTCGGGTGTAGTAATTATTAAAATTTCACGAATGCCAGCCATCATTAATAAAGAAATTGGATAATATATCATTGGTTTATCAAAAATTGGAATCAAGTGTTTTGAAACCCCCTTAGTAACAGGATATAATCGTTTCCCAGAACCACCAGCAAGTACAATACCTTTCATCAAAAATGTTTTTACAAAGATAACAGAATCATAGAAATTCTTTGATCTTAAAAATTTTGTTAATTAAATAATGTGCTTTATTAAACTTAATCTTATTTTCTTTAAACGCTTTAAACTCTTCTTTAAGTATAAGAAGTTTACTATAAATATCCTTGTTGCTAATTCCCCCATGCAACATCTTTACCAATTTTTTATCAATAAATTTTGAATTGACTCCATGCTTTTCTAGAAACCTAAGCATTAACTCAAAATCTCCAGCAATTTTATAAGTATCCTTATACCCCCCTAATTTATCATAAATTTTTTTGCGGCAATAAAACGTTGGATGTGCCGGCATCCATGCTTTTTTAAAAGCCCCTATCTTAAAAGCTTTAGATTTCCACTTTCTCACAACTAAACCATTAGAATTAATAAATTCCAAATTTCCATAAATACAGTCTGTATAAGGATCAAACGCATTAATTATATTTTGTAATGACCCTTCATTATAAAAAGTATCATCAGAATTTAAAAAACCAATTATTTCTCCAGTTGCAAACTTCAACCCTTTATTAAATGCATCATAAACACCCTTATCTTTCTCTGATATAATCTTGGAAATATGCGGGAATTTTTTACATATTTCTAAAGTGTTGTCACTTGATTTTCCATCAATAATGATATGTTCAATACTTTTTGTCTTTTGATCTAAAACAGATCGTAATGTTTTAGCAATAGTTTTAGAAGAATTATAAGAAATGGTAATTATTGAAACCTTCATTTATATCTTTTAATTTTCATAATCCCCCAGATGAATGGTATCGTCATAACAAAAATCTCTAAGTTTTCTTGAAAATGTCATAATCATATCTAATGATTTTTTTTTGAAATGATTATCTTTTTTAGGCACTATTTTTTTTAACAAAACATTGTTCCTGTTTAATTCTATTAGATATGGCAAGTAAATGTTTTCCTTTAATACTCCTTTTAATTTAACAAAAACTCTACTCAAATTTGTTTTAAAACTTTTTTGCCCAGTTTGAATTAAATTAGCGAAATGATAAAAAACTAATTTTTTATCTTCTACAAAAATTTTGCCCTCTCTTTCTGAAATCTTATAATTCAAAATATTCCAGGTAGCAACATTAGCTCCTATGTTCTTTATTATACAAACATTTTCATAGATGTTAGGCCAATCATCTAAATATTTTTGATCAGCAAACCTTTTTTTTTCAACCTTTTGGTAACACCATTTAATACAATTTTTCATCCAATCATCTAGACATTTTTTTCCGTCAGAATCATTTTTAAATGTAATCCAACCTACATTATAAATACCGTATTTTCTCTGTCTACTAGTAATCCAATTGAAACGATGCTCAATAATCGAAATTGATTTTTCTCCTATTTCATCAAATATTACTTGAGGGGATGAAAAAAAATAAAGATCTGAATCTAAATAAGTTAAAAAATCTATTCCCTTATTTCTTTTGATGATATAATTACAAACTGCAGGGGTACAGGTGAAAAAATATTCTATTCGATTACGGTTTTTTTTAGCGGTTTTTAAATCCTTAAAATAATTTTCCATTTCTCTAAAATGAATTAGAGTTGTGTTTTTCGGTCTATTAGATTCTAAATATTCAAAGGAAATATCATCCATACACATTAGAAACAAATTAAAACTTTTTAGATTTCTTGATAAAGAATTTGCAAGAGATAAAGCATGCGGTAAATAATTACTATCAAAATGTGTGCAAAAATTCATCTGGAAAAAAATTTAGATATTTTTTTACAAATAAATTCTATCTGTCCTTCTTCTAATCCTGGATATAGAGGTAAGCTAAGTGAAGTCTTAGCTAATTTCTCAGCAATTGGGAAATCACCTTTTTTATATCCTAACTCTTTATAAGCTTTCTGAAGATGAGGAGGAGTTGGATAGTGAATCGAAGTCCCTACACCATTTTTATTTAAAAATTCCTTCAATTTATCTCTTTTGTTTGTTTTAATAACATATAGGTGATAAACATGTTCAGCCTTTGTTTTAACAACTGGTATTGAAATTTCGCTAATATCTTTAAGTAAATAATCATACTTTGATGCTAACATTTTTCTTTGTCCATTCCACTTTCTTAAATATTTAATTTTCACATTTAAGATCGCAGCTTGAATTTCATCTATTCTTGAGTTTGACCCCTTAATTATGTTAATATATTTTTGAATTGAACCGTAGTTTCTGAATGCCGTAACATAATCCTTAAGTTCTTTATTATTTGTTGTTATGCATCCAGCCTCTCCAATTGCTCCCAAATTTTTGGTGGGATAAAAACTAGTGGCGTTTATGTCTCCAAAAGATCCGGTATAACTAGAATTATATTTCGCCAAATGAGATTGGGCATTATCTTCAACTACAAAAAGACTATATCTCCTAGACAATTCCATTATTTTATCCATTTCACAAGGCTGTCCATAGAGATGGACTGGCATTATTGCTTTAGTTTTTGAATTAATTTTTTCCTCGATTAAATTTGGATCAATATTAAATGTATCTGAATCAGGTTCAACAGGAATAATCTTAGCCCCAACACTTGAAATTGAAAGCCATGAGGCTATATATGCGTTAGAAGCAACAATAACTTCATCTCCGAAGCCAATATTTAAAGCCTTCAATGCTATAGTTAATGCATCTAGCCCACTTCCAACTCCTATTGAATATTTAACTCTATTTACTTTAGAGTATTTTTTTTCAAACATTTCAATATTGGAACCCAATACATAATAACCTGAATCAAAAACATCAGTAATCTTATTGATCAACTCTCTCCTGATAATTTGATTTTGATAATCAAAAGAAACAAAAGGTACTTTCATCTTAATTTCAATAAATAAAACCCAAAAAACTTCTCTTCAAAATAAAAATTTTCCCAGGTTTTCCTATAAGAATTAAATGTTCTTGAATATCCACAGAAAATCATTTTTTTTCTTAAAATAAAACTCTTTAATCTAATATAGATTTCATAAAACAGAGTTTTAAAATTTAATTGTTGTGCAGGGATAAATAATATATACTTTACTGATTTATCTCTTAATGATCGAAATAACTTTTTAAGTTCACTATCTTTTAATTCAGTGTCAATTCTAGACATAAGAACTAACCCGTCAAAACCTGATAAAAATTTTGTGGCCTGAAAAAAATCACAATTATAAATTTTATCAAAAATTTTAAATTTTTTCAAAATATTTATAGAATCTGATTTATCTGATATTTTAATTTTATAATTTAACATTTTAAGATTATACTCTAAGCAAGATCTTCCGCTTCCCAAGGAAAAAATTTTTTTGATATTATATTTCTTTAAAATTTCGTCAATTATTTGAATTTGAGCTTTATTTATACCTTTATTGCATATCTCAATAAAATCATCTTTTTTTGAGGGTATAAAATAATTTATTTCCGCAGGATCATTCCTTAGAGTATCCCAATTTATTTCATCAGAATCTAAATTTATAAAAACACTATGATGTTTTATTTTCATTTTACATATAAATAGTCATTTTCATCAAAAATTTCAGATGCTAAAACTAATAAAACACTATTAGGAGAAAAATTTTCCATCCAGTGAAAATCTTCTGGATTTAAAAGAAGGCCAATCTTAGGATCATCCAATGTAAATTTTTCTTTTTCTTTATTTTTATTTTCAACAAAAATATCACAACTTCCAGATATACAAACTACCACTTGAATTGTTTTTTTATGCTTGTGATATCCTCTCTTAGAATCATTAACATTATAAATATAAAAAACCCTTTTAATTTCAAAAGGTATTACCTTTTCAATAACTGTTAAACTACCTCTTTCATCAATATGAGTTTTGAAATTTAATTTCTTAGCCATTTAAAATCAATTGGTCTATTATTTTTTTTTGGTAATAAGGATTATATTTTTCATTGATTATATTTCGGACATTTTCTCTCTTTATTTTTTTTTTATTTAACCAATATAAAATTTTATTTGCTAAATCATTTTCATCATTTTCTTTAAATAAAAATCCATTTTTATTCACTATTATTGATTCTACTTCAGGCATTTGATTATCAAAATTACTATGAGAAACTACTGGCGTCCCATAACTTAAACAGTGAATTGCCGTTAATCCAATATTGCCTGGAGAAATACAAATATCAGAATTATATATCAATTCAGACAATAGGGATTCGTTGTAAACCTCGCCAAAAAAATTAAAGTTTTTAGAATTCAAAAGGTCTTCTGCTAAAGAAATTAGCATTTTTTTTGCAGAGCCTTCACCTACTATTTTCAAATTAAAAATTTCATTCCTTTCTTTTAATATTGCTAGACTTTTAATCAAAATATCTATTTTCTTTTTTTTGGTAAGTCTTCCTACAAAAATTATAGTTGGTCTATTATTTTTAAAAAAAACAGAACCTTTTTTCTCTCTTTTTTTAAGATTATTAAATAATTTCAAATGCTCATCATAATTTAGAGAATTATATATTACCAAAATATTTCTATTATCAAATCCTAATTCATTTAGCTTTGACCTCGCTCTATCTCCATATAGAACGTTAACATTTGCTATTTTTAAAAATAAAAGTCGCAATCTTAGTTTTAAAAAGTTTTCATTTCCATAAATTCCATGTCCCCAAAAAACAACCTTTTTTTTTCTAATTCGACAAATTATTGCTGCAATCCAAGTAGATATTACACTCATGTCTCCCATAAAAAAAGCAATATCGAAATTTTTAAATATTACCGTTTTTATAACACCAGATTGCCAAAATAGAACGTTCTTTATAAAGTAATTTTTTAGAAAGTGTAATTTCTTCTTGTTCTTATAATCCTTAGGGGGAATGTAAGATCTTATACCTCCAAGATTTTGTTTTGAATAATATATGTTAAATGCATATTTATTTTCACTTAAAAGCATTTCCCATATGCCCTTGCGATATAGAGGATAAATATTATTAAAATATAAGACTTTTTTCAATTTGCTTTTCTGTTTATATACCAGTTATAAGTTTCTTTAATTCCAGTCTCAAGATCAATTTCACTTGTCCATCCATTTTTTTTGATTTTATCAGAATTCAAAAATTTCCTAGGAGTGCCATTTGGCATTGAAGTATTCCACCTAATTTCACCTTTATATCCTATTATTTTTTTTATAAGATAACTCAATTCCTTTATGGATATCTCATCTCCACTCCCTACATTATATATATGATAATTCATTTTGTTTTCTATTGAAAAAAGAATTGCCCTTGCCAAATCATTTACATTTAAAAACTCCCTTAAAGGGGTACCATCTCCCCAAAACTCAACATAATTATTAGCCTTAACTTTTGCATCATGTATTTTTCTAATCATAGCTGGTAAAACATGTGAAGTTTTTAGATCAAAATTATCATTAATACCATACAAATTTGTTGGCATTAAACTTATGTACTGTTTTTTATGTTTTTTAAAAATTGCCTCGCATAGTTTTACTCCGCTTATTTTTGCAATTGAATACCACTGGTTGGTTTCTTCTAAAGAATCAGTAAGTAAATATTCCTCTTTAATAGGCTGAGGAGCTAATTTAGGATATATACAAGAGCTCCCAAGAAATATGAATTTTGAAACGTTATTTTCAAATGATGCTTTTATCAAATTATTTTGAATTAACATATTATCCATTAAAAACTTGTAAGGATATTCGTTATTTGCCCAAATACCTCCTACAATTGCTGCAGAATCAATTACAACCTGGGGCTTTTCATCTGTAAATAAGTTTGACACCTTGTTAAAATCTCTGAGATCAATCTCTTCTCTTGTCCTATAAATTAGGTTGCTATAGCCATTTTCAATTAATAGGTCAAAACATGCTTTCCCAACCATACCTTTATGGCCAGCGATGAATATCTTTGTAGTTTTGGACATTTCTTTACTCATATGAATTCAATGGATCATGACTCCCTTCTTTCATATACTTATCTTTCTCAAAAAGTTTAAGATCTGATTCGATCATTTCTTTCACTAAATCTCTTAAAGGAGTTTCTGCTTGCCACCCTAACTTCTCTTTAGCCTTAGTTGCGTCTCCAACCAATAAATCAACTTCAGTAGGTCTGAAATATTTTGAGTCGACATTGACAACTTCTTTACCGATTTCTATTTGATATTTCTTGCTCTTTGATGATTTTATAAATCCCTTTTCAAATAACCCTTCTCCAACAAACTCTATTTCAACATCAATAAAGCTAAAAGCCATTTTGATAAAATCCCTAACTGAGGTCGTTTCCCCTGTAGCAATAACCCAATCTTCCGCTTTTTTAGCTTGTAAAATCATCCACATCATTTTTACGTAATCCTTTGCATGACCCCAATCTCTTTTAGCGTCTAGATTTCCTACATATAACTTATCTTGAAAACCAAATGCAATTTTAGAAATAGCTCTTGTTATTTTTCGTGTAACAAAGGTTTCTCCTCTTACTGGGGATTCATGATTAAATAAAATCCCATTACATGCAAACATATTATATGCTTCTCTATAATTTACTGTTATCCAGTATGCGTAAAGTTTTGATACTCCATATGGACTTCTTGGATAAAATTTAGTTTCTTCATTTTGTGGAGTTTCATCCACTTTTCCAAACAATTCAGAAGTTGATGCCTGATATATTTTTACCTTTTTTTCCATCTTTAATAATCTAACTGCTTCTAAAATTCTAAGTGTTCCTAAACCATCAACATTGGCTGTATATTCAGGCATTTCAAATGAAACCGCAACATGACTCATGGCCGCTAAATTATATATTTCATCAGGCTTTATTTCTTGAATTAACCTTATCAAGTTTGTTGAATCAGTCATATCACTGTGGTGAAGAATAAAGTTTTTATTATCTAAGTGAGGGTCCTGGTATAAATGATCTATTCTTTCCGTATTAAAAACAGAAGATCTCCTTTTTAAACCATGTACGATATATCCTTTAGATAATAAAAATTCACTTAAGTATGCCCCGTCCTGTCCAGTTACACCTGTGATTAATGCTATTTTACTTTTCATAATTAACTATCTTCTTTAATCCTTTATTTAAACAGTAACAAATCTTTGTTATAGGTTGATTATTAACATATAGTGTTGCTGTAATATACTCAATCCATTTGTTATTATTCTTTTATTATTTTTTTCTTTAATAGTCCAACTTCTAACAGGGTCAGATTGTTTTTCTAAATCTATTTCTATTTCAAATTTTTTAAAACTATAAGATTTTACTTTCTCTAATCCATTAAGAAAATTACTTATACTTTTTATTGAAAAAATATTCCACCCCTTCTCATAGTATTCACTATGATAATTTTTTGATTCCTTATACTTTATATATACATCTATTGGATACGAATTAAAAATTCCTGTTATAATTACACTTCCCCCTGGTTTAGTCCAATAGATTAAATTATTGAATGAAGTTTCAAATTCATCAAAGATTGAATGAACACCTGTAAGATAACTTTTATCAAATTTATTAGAGGCAAAACTTTTTTTGTTGGTAACAGATCCATTTACAAAATTTGCTTGAGGAACAAATTTTTTTGCCTTAATTAACAGTTCAGGCAGTATGTCCAATCCATACAATGAAGCTTTTGATAATTTATTTAAAAAAAATAAAAACTCTCCATTTGCACATCCAAAATCACAAATATTTATTTTATGTTCTAATTCCTCTTTTTTAAAAGAGTTATTTACAATAAATTTGAACATCTCTTTAGTGTTTTCATATCTCTCCTCTTTAAGATAAAGCTTATCATGTGTTCTTTGTGTTTTCATAATTAATAAACTTAAATTATTTATTAGTCTTCTAGCCCTGTTCCAGATACATTATGTCTTAATTTCCATTCATTATTAGAGTTTTTCATCCAAATATGTTTACTTCTAAATTTATCAATTGTATTATAAAATTTTTCTTCAGAAGTATCAATATATTCCAAAAATTCTTTAAAAAACTTTTTTGGAAATTCAGTGTCATATTTTTCTACTAAATAAATTGCTTCATCCCTTGTCAGTTTTTCATTTCTAACCTCCTGTGCAGCATCATAACTACATCTCCCCAATCCGAATTTTATCAATGTAGTATAATAATGAAATGGATCAATTTTATCATCAATACTACTATATTTTGAGTATGTTCCTTCAGTCCTTTCAGAATTGGCCTTAAAGCCAGTATTTTCAGAAGCATAATAATAACATTCTTGAGGATCCCACTTGACATAGTATCCTAGATAATGAACATCAATTTTTAACTCTAACAGCTCCTTTTTTGAAGGGGGAATATATGGCCTAAAATCCCCAAAACTAAATTTATTTTTTTCTATATAATTTTTCATTTTTATACCACCAAATTTCATTTCATAAGGATTATTGACTGAAAAAAAACTCATGTCCATCAATGGATTTCTATTGTCCTTAATAGAATTCCCATACTCAGCTTGATTTTCACCATACATAACTAATTTTACACCGAATTTTTTAGCCATTGAAGGTCCTATTATTCTTTGTCCAATAATAAAAGGTTGAAATGGGTGTAAAAGATTATGAAAAGCATTTCTTGTCATTAATCTATGAAGTCTTCCATTAGGGGTAAACAAAATATTATCCAGCCCACCTATATGAGACCAGTTTTGCATATTTTCCCAACCAATTGAAGTATACAGATGAGGAGCCCAAGTCACTGTTAGTGGATTCATCCCAAATTTTTCTTTTAATATATGTGATGTAAAAGCACTATCTTTCCCTCCACTTCCAGGGACAATAACATCATATGATCCATCTTTACTTCGAAAAAAATCTAACAAATTATGGAGCTCTTGTTCTCTCTTATTCCAATCAATATTATTCTTTTTTTCATGATAAACACAGGCTGAACAAATACCACTTTTATCAAAGTTAATTACCTCTTTTTTGTCATTGTAAGAGGTTTTAAATTCAACTGCTGAGCTTGGTCTTTGATTAGAAATAACACATTTTTTACAAAATTTTATCTCTTTTGGTAGTCCATAATCATTTTTATTTTCTTGCATCTTTATATTTTTTACATATACTAATAAAGTTTGACATAATTTTAATTCCTTGAGAACCACTTTTCTCAGGATGAAATTGGGTTCCATATATATTATCTTTTTTTACTGATGAACAAAACTCTTTGTCATAATAATTAGTTAAAGATAAAATATGATCAATTTTTTTAGGATATGGAACAAAAGAATGTATAAAATAAAAATCTGTGTGGAAATTAATCTTATCTAAAATGGTGTTTTCCCATTCTATGTTTTTTGGTCTAATTTCATTCCAACTTATATGAGGTAATTTTATTTTTCTTTCTAATTTTTTTACATGTCCCTCAATATAACCAATGCCTTTAGAATACCCAAACTCATCACTTGATTCAAAAAGCATTTGCATACCAAGACAAATTCCTAAAAGAGGTCTCCCTTTTTCTCTATAGTCATCAAGTATTGGTTTGAGATTATATTTGTTAAAATTTTTCATGCCTTCGGAAAAAGCACCAACCCCAGGAAGAATGATTCCATCTGCATCAAGAATTTTTCTTTTTTGATTAGTTATAATAATCTCAACATTCTCTCTCCTAAGTGAATTTGTCAAGCTTTTTATATTACCAATTCCATAATCAATTATAGCCAATTTTAAATTCATTTTCTTACTGGTATTTTGTTTTCTTTTAATGTTTTTTTTATTTCTTCAACAGAAAAGATATTATAGTGAAGAATCGATGCTAAAGCTACACCGTCAATATTAGTCTTTTCAAAAAGATTCAATATATGATTTGTATCACCAGCTCCTCCTGAAGAAATAACTGGTATAGTAACAGATTCAGCAATTTTTTCACTTAATTCAACATCAAAACCTCTTCGCGTCCCTTCCATATCTATAGACGTAATCAAAAGTTCTCCTGCTCCTAATTCTTGAAGTTTTTTTGCCCAAGAAATTACATCAATATCTGACTTTTCTCTCCCATTATCATAAAACACTTTCCATTCATTGTTGTCTGTAATTTTAGCCTCAATGGATCCAATAATGCATTGAGATCCAAATTTTTTTGCAGATTCATAAATAAATTTTGGGTTTTTAACTGCCTCTGTATTTATAGAAACTTTGTCTGCCCCAGAATTTAAAGCGATTTGTATGTCTTCTAAACTTCTTATCCCACCTCCAACAGTAATAGGAACATAAATATTTTTTGTAGCTATTTCAATTATATTTGATAAACTATTTCTATCATAATAAGATGCTACAGCATCCATGAAAATAATTTCATCAATACCGTTTAAATAATATTTCAATGCAAGTTCATTGGGATTACCAATTTTTCTTAATCCCTCAAGATGAATTCCTTTAATTGCATATTCATTTTTAACATCAATTCTTGCAATTATCCTTTTTTTCATTTTAGAAGATTTTTTTTTATAATCAAAAATTTTAAATACTCCCAGTCTAACTCATCATCAATATCAATACTTCTTTCGAATGGCATTTCAACTTTCACTACTTTGGAAAAATTTTCTATTGCCTTTTTCTCTAAAGATTTAGTATTAATCATAAAAAATGATCCATTTAGGCAATATACTAAAGGTGCATCCTGTCTTCTATTTATTGATATTTTTTTTGATTTTTCTAGATACCCAAATTTATTTTCTTCGAATAATAAATAATATGGATTTTCTCTTGCCTTTCTTACACTTACAACCATATCAATATTATTTCTAAACATCTTTTTTATATTTTTAAAATCTTGAATCCTTCTAATTGGAGATGTAGGTTGAAGCAAAACAATAGACTTAAATAGAATGTTTTTAGTTTTAAAAAATTTTAAAGCATGATTGATAACAATTTCCATAGAAGAATTGTCTGAAGAATAAGCAGTAGGTCTTCTTATAATAATTATATCATTATAATTATTTGCAATTTTTTCTACTAGTTTGTCATTTGTGGTGACGCAAATCAAATCATTATTATTTTTAATCTTAAGAGCAAATTCAATGGAATAGGATATTAAAGGTTTATTAAATAAATTTTTAACATTTTTATTTAGCAATCCTTTAGATCCCTTCCTGGCTGGTATAATAAATATCGAATTAAGTTGCTTCACGTTAATATGTCATTGTGTTCGTATTATTTTCCTTAACATATTCTACAAGATTTCTTAACTCAGAATTAGTCATTTTTGTTGCATTTGAACTTGACAAAGGACTTTTTAATCTAGTTGTCCTATCAGTATTCTCTCTATCTAGAATGAATATATAATCTTTGTCAATTCTTGTAAAGATTAATTCTTCTTCTGAAATTAAACTTTCCATTAATTCTTCTCCTGGTCTTAAACCAATTAATTCAATTTTATCTGAAATTTCATTGGCTAAGTCTTTTAGAAAAACTTTTTTCATCGTTTTAGATAAAATAAAGCCTCCTGATTTTTGTTCACACTCATATATACACCTTTTAATAATAGCGGAAACTTCTTCCCTGTTAAGCATTAATCTTGTCATATTCAGATCCGTCAAAGGAAGTGCCTTCCCTTGATCTTTACAATTAAGCCAAAATGGAATCACAGATCCATTGCTGCCAGCAACATTTCCAAATCTTGTACAACAAAAAATATTTTTTTCATTATTTGCCTCAATAAACATTTTTTCCATTATTTTTTTTGAGTACCCATACAAATTATTTGGATTACATGCCTTATCTGTGCTAATTCCAATGGTAATTGGGACATTTATTTTATTTGATACTTCAATAATATTTTTTGAGCCAACTATATTTGATTTTACCATTTCTATAGGTTGTTTTTCAGCTGAATCTACATGCTTTAAAGCAGCAGCATGTATTATAATATCTGGTTTCACTAATCTAACTGAATTTTCTAGATTAAATTCATCTTCTACAGATCCTAAAATTATTTCAACCTTAGGAAAAGCCCTTTTTAATGCAACTTGAGATTTTTCGTTTCTAGAGTAACTATAAATTTTATATTCATTTATATTTTTCTCTATAAAACTTGATCCAACTGTTCCGCTCCCACCTGTTATAAATATTTTTTTCACTTTTTTAGTATGTTATTGTTTTTTGAATTATTTTATTTGATAAATCAATTTTTTTAATTATTTCGATTATTCTACTTGCTGATTTTCCATCGCCATATGGATTCTTAACTTTTATTTTATTTCTTTTAAACTCTATGCATTTATTAATTGCTAAGACTATTTGTTCTTCATTATGGTCTACATCAAAAACATTTTTTGGTCTTAACCTTCCTGTTTGTCTTGATCCAATATTAACCGTAGGTATATTAAATGTTGAGGTTTCATGAATCCCACTACTCGAATTTCCAATTAATCCAGATGATCTTTTAAGTAGGTTTATATAATCAGATATTCCTAAACTTTCTACATAATTAATTTTAGAATTTTTTAACTCTTTAATTATTTCAGAAAAGCCTGCATCATTATTAGGTAAAATGATCAATACATTTATTTTACTTTTATCTATTGCTGATAATGTAGTTTGAATTTGATGTTTAGATTTCTCCATTTCAGATGTCACAGGATGTTGCAATAAAATAAAATAATTGTCTTTTGATAAATTATATTTGTTTAAAATATCTGGATTATCTGGTGTATCAAGAATAGCGTCTATTGAAGGGCACCCTACATTAAATATTCTTTCTCTAACTTCTCCTAATTTCACAAGTCGATTTAAAGCATCCTCATTTGAAGCAAAATGATAATGAGAAAATTTAGTCATTGCATGTCTTATGGACTCATCGATTGTCCCGGTTACCTCACCTCCTTGTATATGTGCAACAGGAATATTCATATGAGCACCAGCAATAGTTACAGCAAGGTTTGCTCCAATATCAAAACCAGCTAATATTAAATCTGGAGAACATTCCTCTAAACAAAATGTAACTTTTTCAGCAACTCTAGAAAAAGATCTAACCATAGCTCCTCCTGAATCGGAATCATCTTTAAACATATCAATTTCATAATCAATTTTAAACCCGTCTCTTAATATTTCATCTTTTGTATATCCCATCTCTTTTCTCAAGTGTGCTCCTGTAACAACAAGAATATAATCCAAATAATGATCTTTTTTTATCAAATTCATTATTGGCTTAAACCTTGAATAATCAGCTCTTCTTTCTGTAATTATGAAAATTTTTTTCATTTAAAATCTTTTTGTTTTATAAATTCATCCTTTTCTATATTTTTTATGGCTATTTTACCATATAAATCTGTTAATTTTTCTGCTTTAATTTCACCTGTACCAGGTCTTTTAACCCACAAATTATCACTTGAAAAATACTCCCCTTTTTTAATATTTTTAATTGAAACAACTGAAGCAAAAGCAAATTTTGCGGTACCTTCTTCTTCTTTAACTGGTTTTTTTGAACCTCCTCTTTGTTTGAAAATTATTTCTACGCCATTTAATAAATTTTTACACTGCTTTTCATCCATTGAACATATAATATCAGGACCAACTCTATTCATAGTATCGGTATAATGTCTTTCAACAATTGATGCTCCAAGAGCTATTGCGCCAAAAGAAGAATGGTTTGATACTGTATGATCTGACAATCCAACTATCGTGTCAGGGAAAAATTTAATTAAATCGTTTATTGCTCCAAGTCTAACAAGATGATCGGGTGTTGGATATAAATTAGTTGTGTGAAGGATAGCATATGGTACTGAATGGTTTTTAATTATTTCAATTGACTTCTTAATTTGTTTAATTGTATTCATTCCTGTACTGATTATTATTGGTTTCCCAAATGAGGCTATATGATCTAATAGTGGATAATTGTTGCATTCTCCGGAACCAATTTTATAAGCGGGGACATTCCAATTTCTTAACCTATCAGCAGCTTCTTTGCTAAAAGGCGTGCTTATGAAAATCATCCCTTTTTTCTTTACATAAGTCATAAGCTCATATTCTTCTTCTTCTGAAAGAGAACAATTTTTTATAATATCAAAAATGTTTTCTTTGGTATGAACTGGCACAATTTTTTTTGCCTCTTTGGACATTTCATGTTCAGCAATATGAGTCTGATGTTTTAATATTTTAACTCCAGCTCTTTTAGCAGAATCAACTAATTCCTTAGCTATTTTAAGAGACCCATTATGATTAATTCCAATCTCTGCAATTACAATAGGAGAGTATTTTGGTCCTATTTTTATTCCATCTATTTCAAAAAATAAATTATTCTTATTTAATTTTTCCATATTTATATTCTAAAATTTAATTTTTTAGGTATAAAGCTTTTTTCAAAATATTTTTAATAAAATTAGTTATTCCTTTTTTTGAACTAGGATAATAATAATTTGTTAGACTATATCTAATCCCAGATTTTATTACATCTCCACGGTGAATATAACTTCCATCAAAAATTACAACAGTCCCAGCATTTCCAGTAATTTTAGTTATTTTTTTATTTATTTCTGGTTCTCTCATAATATACTCATTTTTATACCTTGGTTGTCTTACTGGTAGACCCTTCAGAATAAAAAGAATTTTTCTAAAAAAAGGATATTTTTTATTTCTTCTTTCAAAATCAAATTCTTTACTCCCTTTGATGAAGCAAAAAGGACCATTTTGATTATTAACATCAGATAAATACAACATAGCTTTAAGTTGCTTAACATCTCCGTCTCTGTGCCAATCTCCGCCACTATTTGTCTCTTTATTGTCTTCAAAAATAACTTTACCTGCTAAAGTAGATTCAGATTTAAGATTTGAATTCGAATATTTAGAAACTATTGTTTTTAAAAAATCATTGTTCGAAAAATCAGATGCATCACTTGAAAATTTCTCAAACCCAAAAATCCTTAAATCTCCTCCCAAACCTTCATCCCTTTGTTTAATTATTTTTTCTTTATAAGAAAAATCTTCTATTTGTTTTATTATTTTATCACATTTTTTCTTTGTGAAAAAATTCTCAATAACGACTATTCCTTCTTTTTGTAGTTCCTTTAAATAATTTTCTCTCATAAAAATTTATTCTATTAAGTATTCCCTATTATTCTTCTCCAAATAATCATATTCAACATCTCTAATATTTTTGTGCTTTAAATATTTTCTCAGATCTATATAATAAATCCTTTCTTTGTATAACTCTATCACGAAAGAAAGTGAAGTTAATGCAGTTGAATAAAAGCTAATTATTTTTTTTGGCAATAAATCAATATTTAAAATATAATTCTCTATTCCTAAGAATGAATTGAAAAAATTAATGTTTTCTATATTTTTAAACTTTTCTTCGTTTTCTCTAGGATGCATAAAATAATCGATAGATCCCTCTCTTAAAATTATTTTTTTTAAAAGTGAAGAAAACAAATTAGAAGATATAATTTCATGTTCAACATAAGGTGATCCCAAAAATAAAATCTTATCTGAAAAGTTCTTTTTGGACTGTATTTTAAAAAATTTGTATTCATTCTTTATAAACTTATAAAATGAGTTAGATTCTAAATTAAAAATTGAATAATAATTAACTGGAAATAAGTTTTTGTTTATTGCTGGTCTATAATCTTTCACTTCTAAAATTTCTCCATCATCAACAAAATTTAATTTTTTATACCTAAGTTTTTTTAAACTATATAACATCATATTATTTCTTGTATGACCAAGAATCAAGTTGTTAATTTCAAATTTTCTATTAAATCTAAACAACTTAATTATTAAATCTATGTACTGAATAATTAACCGAAATTTGACTGAAAAAATAACCTTTAAACCATGATTTTTAGCCAGATTATTTATCTGTTGAAAATGAACTCTATTTTGAATTAAAACTATTATATTGAATTTTTCATCTTTAAAAAAGTTTCTAGATACTTCAATAGCATTAAGTAACTGGAATTGCGTTGAAACAATTGCAAGAGTATTTAGTTTAATTCTTTTTTTCAAAACTAAATTAATCATAAAGCTCTATTTTTTTAATTAATATAATTATCTAATTATTTATGTAGTTGTAGATTAATTATTATTTATTAAATAACTTTGATTGTTTTTAAATAAAAGATATAATAACAAGTACCAAAAGTACTTAATTTGTGTCAAATAGCCAAATTTTTATTGTATTCTTAGTAAATACAATAAACTGAAGGGTTTAAAAATTAATTAAAATGAAAAAATCTCCTTAATGTTATCTATCATTTCATACTATAAAGTATAAATGAACCTATATCTTGAACATTTCTAATTTGTTTAATTGATTCTGGATCAAATCCTTTAAAAGCAGCCATAGTAATTCTTCCATCTGTTAGTTCAGATCTATAACCATGATCTCCCGTTAAAATTATTCTAACATTATCAAATTTTGGTGATTTTAAAACATCAATAAGTTTCCTTAACATAAATCTTCTATAATTTACATGATTATAAAAATCTACTTCAGATAAATCATTACTCTCATCTAAAAATTCAAACTCGTTAAAGTAAGAAAAAGGAGAGTGTGGGGCATAATAATGAAAATAATAAAATGAAGATTTTTCAAATTCAGTGTTTTTTAGGTTATATAAAGTATTTTCCCTGTTTGAATCAAAAACATATGTTCTTCCATTAAGATATCTGCTGTCAATAAAATTCATAACAGACTTATGAAATATAGTTTGTAATAATTTATTTTCTTTAAAAAACTCAATATCAAAGTTAAATTGTAATTTTTCCCATAAGTGAATTACATTATTTGTTCTTTCTGCTTTAGAAAAAGGCAAAACACCATAAGAATATGAGTTTACACTATTATTAATTAATGAATCTACAAGTAAATTTTGATATACTAATTGTTTAAAATCATCTGCAAAAACCACATTTTCCTTCGCAAATTCTAATTTTTTTATTGTATCGCTTTTATGAAAATTAAAATTTAAAAGCGAACTAAGTGAAAATTGAGTCCATATTGACTGAGTCTCGAAATTTTGAATAATTACATAATCATTTAATTTTAAAAAATTGTCAAACTCTAAATCCTTATCATTATTAGTTAGATTATAAATTTCATTTGTTGATGTTAAACCGTCGCATATTAATAAAATTATAGGCTTTCTAGATTCATTTTTAGTTTGAAATTTTATTAAATCTGTTTCCAAATTATAATTTTTAAAAATCTCATCTCTAGAAGTCTCATTTTCAAATGTTAATAATTGTAGAATAGAGAAAATAATTATTATTACATTAATGAAAGAAAAGTCTTTATAATTTATAATCTTTTGGTAGAAAAGAGTCCCGAAAAGAAATAAAAAAAGTAAACTAAAATTTCTAAATCTAAATTGATGAAGAATATAATAAGTATCATTATATATGATTAGTGAATATAAAAAGTAGGTAATAAATAGATATGAAATAAAATGAAGCAATTTTCTCTTTATTCTTAACAAAATGAAGTCAACTGTATAAAAAAATATCAGAAGAACTGAAACATGAATCCAAGAAAAATAATCTATCGCAAGATTCGAAAATATAATATATGGTATTGCTAAAATCAGCAATCTTGGTTTAGAAAAATAAACTACTGATAGTGAAAATATTTTATTTTTATATTTATTAAAACTCATCTAACTATATTTTAGAAAAATAATCAGCTATTGAATCAGATCCTTTACCAAATTTATATATAGTTTTTTCTATATAATTTGAAATATTGGATTTATTAAAATTCTCCAATAATTTTTCTACTTCGTGATGAAGTTTATGGATTGATTTTCTCTCAATTACTGGGCCAATTTCATAACTTGAAGTATCAGTCCAATTTTTACTCAAATATTCTCTTTCATATCCCAACATTTCCTCCGCCTTTATATCTAAAGTTATAACTGGTTTTTTATATATTAAAAAAAAATCAAATCTTATTGAGGATGTATCAGAAATTAATATGTCTGATATATTCATGGATTTTGATGGATTGATCGATTCATCCCATTTAATATTTTCTATTTTTTGCGTTTGATTTTTACACTTATTTATAAATCTTTTTTCAAATTTTAAAGAATGCGGATGAGGACGAATTATTATGTTATAATCTCTTTTACTTAATTCTTTAATAAAACTAATCCCATAAGTTCTGAGGCATCCTTTTTCCCCCCAAGAGGAACCAATTAAGATAGTTTTTTTTACATTAATAGAATCTTTCTTTTTGCGAATCAAATAATCCAAATATGGAACACCCAAGGGTATTAGTTTTTTTTTCTTTAATCCTCTTAATTGCTCTAGGTCTCTTATAGATTTTTCCTGAAATTTACCAACTAAAATCACAGAATCATAGAAATCCAATGCTCCTTTTCTGTATATTGAAACATCGCTTATCGAATGAAAAATGTGAACTAAATTCTTAACCATTTTAGGCTTTTTTAATGGGTAATTAGAATTTCCAATATTTGGAGTTGAGGATAAGAGATAGTCAGACTCAATCATTGAAAATCTTATATATGCCAAAAACTTATATCCAAGATATTTAGAGTGCAAATATTTGCTTTTAATTTTTAAGATTTTATCGTTATAGTCTAGGGTATAATAGCGTATATATATTTCTTTTTTAATAAATGACTCCACAAGAGGTTCAAATGTAGAGTTATAATTACTGCCTTCACTAAATAGACTAATCTTTGACCTTTTCAAAACATAAAATTAAATCCAAGATGTGTTGTTCGCAATTTGTAAATCTTTTAAATTATCTATTTCAACCCATCCTCTTTTTGTCTCATTAAAATACAATTTGTTCTGATTTGCTAAAAAATTTAAAATATCTGTCATGTAAGACAATTTTAATTTTCTATTACTCCCCCATGCATTTAATTTACAGTCATTAGAGTTTTTGCATTCAAAATAAGTAGAAATAAATTCCCTACACCCAAAATCTGAAAACTTAATTAATCCGATAAATTGTCCTTGTATCTTTTTTAATGAACTTGGTTTTTGCCCCAAAGATTTTACAAGTTTATTGTCCCCTTTAATAAATGATTCTATATCATCCAATGGATTTTTAAATCTTTGACTCCAATATTCATTCCAATTTAAATCTGATGTAATTACTATATCACTTTTTTGATTGATTAAATCCATTAAAACCTTAGGTTTATATACTATATCACCATACGAAACTATAACATTACCTGTTAAATATTTTTTTGCAAGCATTAAACTATAAACCATGTTTGAAGTATTATAATCTTTATTTATAATATTAATAATATTATTATTATTTATTTTTTGATGCCTATACCCAGTAACTACAATTATTTGTGAAGCACCCATTTGTTCAAACAAACTTATTTGTCTATGTAAAATAGATTTACCCTTTACCTTAACTAAACATTTTGGTTTATTTTTTGTTAAAGGGAGTAATCTTGAACCTTTCCCTGCAGCTAAAATTATTGCTTTAAATTTTTTCATTATTTATAGAAAACATTCTTAAATAATTCGATGTCCGATTTATTAAAAGGTATATTCCTTTCAGGATGCCACATAATTCCATAAATTTTATTTTTTACATGTTTAAAACTCTCAATTTCATTATCAGATATTGAAGTTGGAATAAGGTCAGCAGACAAATTGTTTCTGTTTATTCCAAAATTATGATAGGAATTAACTATTTGAGACTTCCCATAAATTTTAATGAACTTTTTATCAATAAATCTCACTTCGTGCATTTTATTTACATGTTTAGAACTATCTGTTAGACTTTGATGACCATCAAAATAAGAGTTTATAAATTGCATTCCTTTACATACACCAATAACGGGTTTTTTATTTTGAATTGACCAATTTAAAAGTTTTATCTCAACTTTTTCTCGACTTAAAGAAACATCGTCATTTATAAGGGTTTTGGATTTAAAAAGAATTTTATTTTGTGACCCTATATTATTTCCTCCAGAAAAAATTACCCCATCTAAGTTAAGTTTATAAATATATTCTTCAACATTATTAATCTTATTAGGTATAGGATATAATCTAATATTAATTGAGCTTGCAAACTTATACCAATCTTGATCTAAGACATCTCTTGTTTCTCTAGAACTTTTATCAAAAACAACTCTTTGAGATATTGCAATTTCCATAATTATTTTAATATTGTTATTTCCTTTAAATTACAATTTAGATTAATTAGGCTTGAATTTTTTAATTCATTAAATAAACTTTCTCCACATCCTATTGCAGCAGGCAAACCAAACTCAGCACATCTTATTGTCATATGTGATGCAGCACCCCCATATTTTGTAATTAACCCCTTAATATTATATAGAAATATCCAATCATATCCAGGATCAGCACTTTCAATCAATACGATCTTATTTCTAATATCATTTGTGTTTGATAAATTTTTTAAATAAAAGATTTCTCCATTTATTTTTTTTAAAGAAACAAAATTTGGTAAATTTTCATCTCTTTCAATAATATCAAGCCCATTTATTGAAGATATAAAGCCTGAAGTCAAAATTTCATTTGATTTGTGAAAGTTTTTCTTACCCTCTAAAACTAATTCATTAAGACTTTTTTTGGTTTTACTATACAAAATTTTATCTATGGAAATAAAAGAAATGTCATCTCTAGTTATAGAATGATTTTTACCATACTCAATAATTAAATCAAGAATTGTGCTCAATGTTTTAGTGAATTGAAACTTTGAAAACTCCCTAGCAGAAATGGATTTTTCAATAAAATTAAGCAATTGCTCAACATCAAAATCCATTTCTCTTAATTCAAAATTAATCAATGATTTAGTTTTACTATTAAACTTAAATCTAGACTTCCCCTTTGATTTAATTTTAGAATAATTATTTTTTTCCGATGGCAAATAATATTCTGGCTTCTCTGAGTAAGTAAACGATTCTACGCTGTATGAATTCGGCCTTAAATGACCAAATTTATTCAAGAATTTTTCTAATGTTAATTTATTTTCAATTACATCATTCATTTCATTTAACATCTCGGTTACTATAGTTTCTATAGAATTCAAATATTTATTTTTTTGATTTTCATCAATTATTTTATTATTAACTAATCCTTTAATCATTGATGTACCAATAAATCCATATCTAGCTAAAATGGCAAATGGAAAAGTTCCTAAATTAATACATTCATCTAATAAATATTTAATTATTGTAGGAATTTCACTGATTGTATATTTTTTTTCAATAGCTTTTTTTCTTTTTTCATCTAAAATAATTGTGCGATTAACAAGTTCATCAATTTTAAACTTCTTTTGATTTATAATTTTGTTAGTCAGATCTTTTAAATTTGTTTTCAATTTATTTATTTCATTTTCTGAAAAATTATCATTTTTTAATCTTAAAAGATGATTATCAATATCTGTTGTATAACATGTAATTGCAACCTCAAACTCAATCTTATCATGTAAATGATTCTTTTGCTTAATTAAGTTTAAATAATGATTGATTAACTTATCCGACAACTTAATTGATAACCCTTTAGGTATTAAATTGTTTAAGCTGTTTCTCAAGTCTATATATGGATGTCCCCCTAAACAAAACAATAGTTTTTCAGGAAAAGGATTGTTATATCCAATCATGCCTCTTGATTTCCTCCAAGTTGAATCAGTTATTAAATATTTATATAAAGACAATGAAAGAGGCTTTGGTTTTACCCCAATCATTTCAGCGGGATTCCAATCAGACATGTCAGAAAGCAAATTAATATTTCCTCTTAAATGACTCTTTTTTTTGAATCTATTTGTTAAGACATATTTATTTTTTTTAAAATTGTCTTTAAATTCTTCACTTTCAATTAAACTTTTATGAGAAGTGATCGGTCTAACTTGAACAATAAATAGTTTATTGTTTTCATCAATTATAAACTCTAAATCAAGAGATGAATATTCTAATATTTTTTCTATCTCTTCAACAGAATAAATAATCTTTTTAATTATTGGGCTTAGTATCTCTCTATTACAATTTCTTTGAATAGTAAACGTTTTGATTTTGTTTGTTTTTCCAGAAGTCACAACGTCTGTTTCTTTAGAATAATCGTCATAGCTTATGCAATAATATGGCAATCCTTCCTCAAGGGTTTTTGAAAAAACTACACCACTGATTGAAGCGTTTTTTATAAATGGCTGAATTAATACTTGATTATTTAGATTTGGTGTTTTACCCTTTTTACTATATCTATTTATAACTTTTTCAATATTTTTTATAAGTAATTTTTTGTTTTTTGGGTTGACATCTTTAATGCTCAAAAATGAACCAGCTTGCGAATTTTCCCAAGAATCTTCTTCTAAAGAACTACTTCTAATTATTATATTTTCGTCAAACTTTTGTTGAATTTTATTTATAACTGATTCTTTGGAAGAATTCCATTCATTTATATCAAAATAAATTTGATCACAAACAAAGGATTTTTTTATAAACGGTTTTAACCTATATAAGGTTTCTGCTTTTGATCCAAAAATGAATTTAGTTACACTATCCAATGAATCTAACTCAACCCAAGAATTAGTAACATCAAATGATTTAAATTTTATTTTAGAATCTACTTTTATAAATTCATCCAGCGCATTTGATAATCTTAAATTATCCAATGAATTATTGTTTTTTAGTAACTGTTTAAATTTCTTAACAGTCTCTTTTTTTAGAAAAGTTAATCCTGAAAAGTGTTTTGATTCTGTTAATTCAGTTTTTGTATAATTTTTATAGTAATTATTTTTTACTTGTAATATTTCTTCTTTTGGTTTCTTGTATTTAAAATTATGATTGAGCGAAGAAACATTACTGATTGCAATTAAGTTTTCCGAACATGAGTTTATAAAATCTTTTAAAACATTTGGCTTAAATAAAGTATCTGCATAAAAAATTAAAAGATCATCTCCATCCCAATAGTTTAGGGCATATCTAACAGAACCTACAACATGGGTGTGTTCCCATTTTGGATTTACTATATAATTTATTTTAGGAATTGCCCCTTGAATTTCTTTAAACTTATACCCTGCTATTAAAGAAATTGAATTATGTTTAATTCCTTTTTCATTAAGTGAATTAATGTTCCAGTCTAAAAAGCTTTGACCGCTAATTAGCTTTTTTGCTAAAAGTGAAGTTTCATTAGATGAAAACCATCCTTTAATTTTTTGAGCTCCCAGAATAAATACCTGCATTGATTTTTATGCCTTTTTAAATCTTTTTTTTAAATAAGCTAAAATTGCTTTAATCCTAGTCATTATTTTTTTAAAAAAAAGCGCAATAGCAGCAAAAACTGATATGATTACTTGTATAATAATCATTCCTGTTCCTGGATCTATGTAAAAAAGTATTTTGAGAATCATACTATCTTATTTAAAAATTTTGTAAAAAATATTATTTAATTCATTTTCATTAACAAAACTGTAATAGTTGGATTCTTCATGATTATATTTCTTAAAAAGAAGTTTATCATTCATATCAAGGTTTGTTTCAATTAAATTTTTATACATATATGCTCTTAATGCTGGGTCAAAAAATGAAAACCATATACGATACAAATCTTTTACTTTGTATTTAGCTAATTTACTTAATTTTAATTTGTTAAAGTTTCGATTTATTCTTTTTAATATCTTTCCCTCATCAATTTTTTTTGTCATTTCAAAAAATGAACAACCAATTTCTCCAAACTTATCTATACTATGAAGAGAGCCATCAGCTCCTTTGACCTTAGGTAAATATCCTGGGTGTATATGAAAAAAAGATTTATTTGTATCAAATATTTCTCTTAAAATCTCATGATTTGCGTTCAAATAAAGTGAGCTACTATGATTATTAAAAAACTTCATTGATTCTTTTGAATTAATGGAGTTTGAATTTATTTTATAAATATTATTGAATTTATATATATTATCAAATTTATAAATGGAGCCAATAAACCCTCTGCTTAGTTCAAAAAAATCTTCTATTTGATCTATTAGATAATTTAAATCATTATCATTTAAAAAATATCTAGGATAATAATTTCTCGACTTAAAATAAAGCTTTTCTAGAAATCCTAGTGAAAATGTTTTATTCAAATAGATTATTTCTGTGTCAAGAATATTTTTTTCAATTAAAACATTTATAAATGATCTTGAAATAGGATTTTCAACAAAAATTATTGGCAAATCAGAAACCCTGATTTTACTTTCATCCTTCATATGTCTTTATTTTTTAAAATTCCCAGCTTTATTATTGAGTCTTTTTTTTATTTTTTGATATCCCGTATTATATGATAAAAAAATCTTTTTAATTTCAATACAAAAGGAAAATATTCTACAACAGTAGATTTGATATAGAAAAAATTAATTGTTCTATTAATCTTATTTGAGATTTTACCAAATTGTGAATATTTAGTTATAAAAGTCTCTATGTCATTCTCTTTTATATCGTTTTTTAAATACTCTCTTGGTTGCTTTTCCAAATAATTCAAAAATTTCTCCAAACTCCAGCCAATAGAATTGTTATTATGTCCTAATCCATGGTGCCTTCCAAGCCTTAAAGAAAGATTGTTAAAGTTAAATGATTCATTGTCTAAAGCAGGCTCCCCATCAATTGATAGAATATTATTTAATTCCTTTTTCAATAAGTCTTTAGTATAAATCTCCGATGTTACTTTTATTGAATCAATCATTAATTTTTCATTATAGCCTTTAGAATCAAAAAGTTTTAAAGCAGCAATAATTTTTTTAGCAAAATGATCATAATTTTTTGGAATAAAAACAAAAGGTTCTCTTTGATCTTTTTTTGGCAAAAGAGAAGCTGAATCAGTCATGCATACAACTGGCATTCCTGAAGCATGAGCATATCCAATAACTCTACACCTTCTCTCATTATCTGCTGAATGAACAAAAATCTTTGAAGATTTATAGAAAAATGAGAGAGTTTCCAGATCGAAAGGAAAATCATCATTGTAATCTGTAGTTAACAAATTGAATTGTTTCCTCTCAGATGTGGTAAAAATTCTTTCAAAGTCTTTCCTTATATTCCAATAAACGGTTTTTGATTTAATTATTTTTCTCTCTCCTTTGGGTATCAAAGGACAAATTAATAATACTCTCAAAAAATATCCTTTATCATAAAGATTTCTAATAATTCTAAAAAATTCTGGTATTTTCTTAAAAAAAACCGGTCTAGCAACATATAAAATATCCCAATGTTTCTCTTTGTTAGAAAAAGAAAAAGAGGCTGGAGAAAAATTACAAGCATCTAGATTAATTCTCTTAAAATCTCTACCTCTCTTTTCTCTTAAATCTCCATCGCCTGCCATGCTAAAATCAAATAAAGGATTATAAATAAAGTCGTGATCATGCCAATTATGATGAAGGCCTATTCTCCATCTATTTTTTATAGACTCAATCCTTTTTATTAAGCCTTTATTTCCTAAAATAAAATTATCTCTCTCTTGTGTTGTAAATACAACAACCCCCTTTGATTTATCAGTAGGTATTTTTAAAATACATGCCATCTCCTATGAATCATTACTCTTTTTATCATTAATAACCTTGTCTTGAACAATACACTCTGTCTCAGATTTTAACATTGAATAAATTCTCAAAATATACTCTCCAATAATTCCAAAAAATAAAGAATTAATAGCAATAGAAAGTAAAATAAATAATACTAAACTTATATATCCTTCAGGAAATTCCATCCCAATTATCTTCAGAAAAAAATAAGTAGATATCCCTAGAATAGAAAAAATAAAAAATGCAATGAAAAAATACACGCTTAGCCTTAAAGGCAAATTACTCTGACTAAAAAATCCATCTTTTGCAAGAGATAATATATTAATACTGAATAGTCTAAATTTACTCTTGCCTTCCTTTCTGGCTTGTCTAGAATATTTTATTCCTTTTTTCTTTACTCCCAAAGCATGTAACTCACCTCTAACATATATATTCTCATATGAAATTTTACTTAATGCATCTAAAGATTTTCTCCCTACTAACATAAAATCTCCAGCATTTAAAGGTAAGTCTGATTTACTAAATTTTCTAACTAGCTTATAGTAAAGTTTCCTCAATAATTGATTAAAAAAAGATTCTTTTCTCTTTTCTCTTATGCCATAAACTAAATCATACCCCTCCTTATAATATTCCAAAAAATTAGGTAGCAGCTCAATTGGATCTTGAAGATCACAATCCAACTGTAAAGCACATTCTCCATTACTTCTACTATATCCAAAATAAATGCTTTTTTGATAACCGTAATTTTTAATGAATTTGTAAACCTTTATTCTCTTATCAATTTCTGCATATTCTTTACATTTTTCAAAAGTTCCATCTGTACTGCAATTATCAGTAATAATTATCTCAAATTCACATTTAAAATCACTATCGTTAATAAAATTTAATACTTTGTTAAAGTAACTATCGATGGCTAAAATTTCATTGTATACAGGGGTTACAATGCTTACTAATTTTAAATTTCTCATGCTATGGAAATAAGGGATGATACAATGGTATTATATGCTTAGAATCTTTCTCTTTTGACAATTTTAAAAGTTTCTCTAAAAAGAATGAACTTCGTCTTTCGTCTTCCATTTCTTTTAATAATTGATATGGGATTTTAATATTCGAATATTTCTCTAAAATCCTTTCTCTTCTATTTGAAGGAATTGTTGCTCTTTCATCAATAATAAATCTCAAATCATAGTTGCTCATATATACTGAACTAGCTGAAAATGATTCTTTCAGTTGTAAAGATCTTCTAATCCCAGAAAAAGTAAAAAATATCATAATTAATGACCCAAGAATAAACTTCTTTTTAAAAGAATAGTTTCTGAACTGATAAATTAAAATTTCTATAACTAAAACATATATAAATAATTTTGGTAAAAAAGTACTAAAAACTCTTGATGTAATAAGTGAAGGAAGTGAAAGAATCATTGAACAGCCCAATAAAAATATTAATCTATTATTTCTTATAAAATATTTCAAGTTGTTCGCCCCTATTGTGACATAAAATAAAATAAAAACTATAAGAAGGAAAACGCCAATGTTATCTTTAGTGCTTAATCCTCCTGGCATTGAGGAAGAAAATAAAAAAACTAAATAATCAAAAAATGTGATGATACTAATTTCAGAGAATCCTGAAGATTCTGGTATTATTATCTTTCTAAAAAAATAATGTGCTAATGTTACTAAAAAAACCCCAAAAACAAATTTGATAAAATCTCCTTTAAATGAAAATTTAGCTTTAAATAAATCTACAAATCCTAAAACAAAAATAATTAATGCCATTGCATATACCTCTTCTCGAATTAATAAACCAATTAATAAATACAAAAATGCATAAATAAGACTTTTAATATTTTTCTTTTTGAAATAAATAATAATGTTTCTTAATGTCAACAATGAAAATATTCCTGCCAAAAGAATATGGCTCATGGTTGACCAAATTATCATTAATGAATAGGTGAAAGAAACAAAAAAAATAAAGTGTGTCAATAATTGGGTGAAAAAGCTACAATTTAAATTCATCATTATTTGACTAAAAACAGTTTGCAAAATTATCATTAGAAATAAAGAGAAAAGCCTGTAAAAAAATACGTTTTCCTGAAAAAAGAAATACTCAAGATGATAAAGTAAGGTTGCCAATGGTCTGTAAGCTGGTGTTTCTATTAAATCTGGATCCCAATGAGAATAAAAAACAGCAATTAATTGATCGGTACTATAGTATCTAAAAAAGTGTAAATCATCCCAAAAAAAATCTCTCCCTAATAAAAAATCTATATTAAAGACTATAAAAAGCAAGGATAAAAAAGATATAAAAATAAAATTATAGAAAGTTCTACTATCATAATTCTTTAGCTGAAAAGAAAATATTTTATTAACCAAATACATTACTTTTTTAAATTAGCTTTTTTATAATTATAAAGTTTTTTTAATCCCTCTTCCAGAGAAATTTTCGCATTCCATTTCGGAAGCTTTTCTCCTTTATTCCAAGGTAACATGACTTCTCTTTTCCGATAATTTCTACCACCCCAAATTACATTCATTTTATCCCCAGAAATAGATTCATATAGAGAAATAACCTCTTTTATTTTATAAGATTTTTTATTGGAAACTGCATATTTTTTGTGTCCTATAAAATCTTTTTGATTTAACTGGTTTCCTGCAAGAATAAATGCTTTACAGACATCGCTTATGTGCGTTAAATTTATACACTGGTTTCCAGGAGACATTTTTAATTTTTTTTCATTAAATTTTTCTTTAGTAATTACATTGATTAACTTTTCTCTATTATCAGTTTCACCATATGTGTCAAATAATTTTAATGTAATTACTTTAAAAAGTTCAGCTTTGACATAATAATCAATTAAACTCTCAAAAGCTTGTTTTGTGGCAGCATATAAACATACTGGATTATAGTTTTCATTCTTATAATGCTGCCAAGAAGTGCCTGTGTTAATCATTTTTTTTGTCCCAGAAAATTTCATAGCCTCTAAAACATGAAGCCCAAAAGATAAATTGCTGTTAATTAAATTATCAATTTGATTTGAATTGTGTTCCGAAACAAAATATGAGGCCAAATGAAAAACTTTTTCAGGTTTTATTTTTTTAAAAAAATTAATTAATCCCTTAATCTTCCCATCATAAACATAAACTTTCTGATCATTAGATAATTTAATTCTTTCCAGATTAGATTTATTTCTAATAATGATATAAACGTCATAGCCTTTACTGCTCAATAATTCAACTAAATTAGATCCAACAAAACCCGTGCTCCCAGTAACAACAATCTTCTTCATGGTTTCAAAATTGATTGAAAAAATCATTAGATACTTCTTGGACATGAGCAAATTGTTCTTCAGAGAGTCCTTGATGGCATCCTATTAGTACCCCATTTTTCATTAAATCATCTGCATTTATATATGTATCTGGTGATAAAAATTTCTGGTTTTTAATCATTGGCTGTCTAAGAATGTTTCCGGAAAATGGAGGCCTTGTTTGAATTCCCCGCAACTCAAAAAAAGTTTGTAAATCCTTCCTTGAAAATGGAGCATCTTCTCTAATTGTAAATGGAAAATGCATCCAAATGACTTCTGCATCTGGATTTGGTGTAGCTAATCTAATAAAATCTTTGAAATCTGAGAAGATCTCTTCCATTCTTTTAAAAGCCATTACTCTTTTCTTCTTTACCTTTTCAAAATTAGATAATTGGACAAGTCCAAATGCAGCACCCATTTCTGAAGGTTCCATTTGATACCCTGGGTATTCAAAAACAAATTTTGCGTCATAAGGAATTCCGTCTAAATCAATATTAAATCTATTAACAAGACTTTCACTCTCTAGAATATCAGTAAATATAGAAGATGTTCTCCCCCACGATCTTAATAACCTTGCTTTTGTTGCTATTTTCTCGTCATTAAACCCAACCCAACCACCATTTCCAGCACAATTTATAATATGAGAGCCATAAAAACTACATATACTTACATCTGATCTTAATCCAGTTGGTTTTCCTCTCAATGTACCTCCCAAAGTATCGGCTGAATCTTCTAAAACAACCAGATTATACTTGTCAGCAATTTCTCTAATTATATCCCAATCTGGAACATTTCCAAGCATGTTAGGTATCCATAATGCAGAAGTCCTCTTATTAATAAATTTTTCAAGTCTAGAAGCATCAATATTTAAAGTATCTTTTTCAGAATCAATAAAAACAGGGATTAGATTGTTTTTAAGAATCGGCGTTACAGTAGTTGCGAAAGTAAATGCAGCAGTAATTACTTCTGACCCTTTGGGTAAATCTAATGCCTCTCCAGCAAGCATCAATGATGATGTGCCAGAATTAGTCATTAATCCAAATTTTTTAGCAAACATTTCTGAGACCTTCTTTTCAAATAAAGAAACATTTTTACCCATCTGTGTTGAAGTTTTTAAAACCTCTGTGACGGCCTTTATTTCTTCTTCACCATGAGTTGATTTTGCATAGGGTACCTTTAAAATATTATTTTTCATCAAGTATTAATTTAAAAATTTAAAAAAGTTGATTTTGGGAAATCTTCTTTTGAAAGAAAATTTCTACAGTCAAAAATGATTTTTTTCTCAAGCAATGATTTATTTCTAGGAGAAGTTATCTTAATATATTGAGGCCAGCTAGTTGCCAAAACAACTATATCTGATTCCCCTAAGTAGTTTTGCCAATCTTCGATAAAATTAATTTCTAGGGAATCAAAATTTTTTTTAACCTTCTGAATTGAAATAGGATCAGTAGCATACACCGAGGCAGATTCTCTTAACAATAGTTTAATTAACTTTAATGAAATAGACTCCCTTATGTCATCTGTATCCGGTTTAAATGATAAACCAAGTATTAAAATTTTTTTCTCTTTAAGAGTTAATATTTGTTCTTTTAGTCTTTCGACTACATGTTTCGGTTGATCTTTATTAACTTCAATTACAGAATTCAAAATTCTACTTTTTACATTAACGCTCTTAGCAAGAGAACTTAATGCCTTTATGTCCTTAGGGAAACAACTTCCTCCAAAACCAGCTCCAGGAATTAAATAGTCAATTATTTTGGGTCTTATCCGATCTCCATTAGAAAGAATTGGAGACCACCTGGAATCAAGATGAACAGCATTCATAACACTTTTAAAATCTATATCCCCTATTTTGTTAGAAATATTTGAATATTCATTCACAGTTGAAATCTGAGTAGCCAAAAGTGAATTGTTGACATATTTTATCATTTCAGCCGTTCTAGAGTTAACAAATATTTTATCACATCCCCATGGCTTATACATTTTTTTCATCAATGATTCAGTTTTACTGTCCTCATGTCCAATAACTATTCTATCTGGATTCATAAAATCTTCCATCGCATTACCTTCTCTTAAAAATTCAGGATTCATTCCAAGACCAAATTCTCCTAAAGTTTTACCAGATTTGTTTTCAATTATTTTTTTGACAATTGTATCAGTTGTAGATGGTATGACTGTGCTTTTAATTATAACAGAAACAAACTTGTTTGAGTTCTTCAATTCCAAACCTATTTGAGCTGATACATTTTTTATATATGAAAGGTCAATTTTATTTTTTTTTGTTGGTGTCCCGACTGCAATCAAAACTACATCACAATCTATAAGAGAAATTGAAGAGTTTGGAACAACCGCCCTAAATTTCCTCCTCCTAATAACTTCCTTTAATTCTTCTTCAAGATTTTTTTCATAGATAGTAGGAATTGCTTTGTTTAATGAATTAACTATTTTCTCATTATCATCAAAACAAGTCACATCATGTCCTTTTTTAGAAAGACAAACCCCAGAAATCAATCCAACATATCCAGTTCCTATAATGTTTATTTTTAAACTCACTTCTTTCTATTTACTCGTTTCTAAATAATATAAATACGTTCTATCTAACCCTTCATCTAGCCCTATCTTTGGATGAAAATGCAATAGCTTTCTAGCTTTTTTTATCGAAGGACATCTCCTATTTGGATTGTCAGTTAAATAGTTTTTGTCCTCACTAATTCTAAATTCTACTTTCAAGTTTTTATTTGAAACCTCTATGATTTTATTAGCTAAATCTATCATTGATATCTCAGGGGATTCATTACCTATATTAAATGATTCTCCATTATAATTTGACAGCAATATTCTTATGTATCCTTCTATGGCGTCACTGATATAACAAAATGTCCTAGTAGCACTCCCATCAGATAAAAGAACTATATCTTGATCATTCAAAATGTTATTGAAAAAATCTGGGATGACTCTTCTGTCAGATATTTTAAGTCCAGGACCATAATTGTTGAATGGTCTGGCGATTTTTACAGGGATATTGTGCACATTATGATAATTTACACAGATAGTTTCCCCAAGTCTTTTAGATTCATCGTAGCAAGCTCTAGGTCCAGTGCAGCTTACATTACCTCTGTAATCTTCTCTTGTAGGAATATTATCTAAAGTAGGATCTCCATATATTTCACTTGTAGAAAAAAATAAAAAACTTTCAAGTTTAGAATTACCAACTGAAAAGTCCAATAAATTTTTTAGACCTGTGATGTTGGAAAAAATAGTTTCTATTGGATACTTTCTATAAAAAATTGGAGAAGCAATTGAAGCGGCATGAATTATAAAATTTACATTTGGAAAATCGTTGTTTTTAATTAAATCTTTTTTCTTAATTATAAAATCTTCTTTTTTTTCGAAAATATTTATCCAATCTGGAACTCCTCTCAAAAAATTATCCCATACGAAAACCTTACAATTATTTTTCAAAATTTTCGATCTATTAAGTAAGTCTATATAATACATGAATTGCACCCCCAAAAAACCTGCTCCTCCAGTTATTAAAATACTTTTCCCAGAAAATCTGCTATTCAGATCTCCCAAAGAATTTATTATTAACTGAGCATTATGCGACAACTGTTTGTTCATATGTAAATTATCAAGACCATGTTTTCCATTTAGGCATCCCTTTTCTCCAAAGATCATTTAGATCATTTTTGTCTTTTAAAGTATCCATTGCTCTCCAAAAACCTTTATGCCTATATGCATTCATCTTGTTATCAATAGCTAATCTTTCTAAAGGACTTTGTTCAAAAACAGTCTCATCTCCATCGATGTAATCGAAAACTTCCTGCTCACAAACCATAAATCCTGCATTTATCCACATCCCATCTCCATCAGGTTTTTCCTGAAATCTTAAAACTTCATTATTTTTTGAAATTACCATCGTTCCAAACCTTCCCGATGGTTGAACAGATGATACCGTGCAAATCTTTTTACTATTTTCATGAGATTCAATTAACTTATTAATGTTTATATCAGCAACTCCATCTCCATAGGTCAATAAAAATTTCTTCCCTCCAGTGTACTCCCTAATTCTCTTAATTCTTCCACCTGTCATCGTATTTAAACCAGTATCTACCAATGTTACTTTCCATGGTTCAATATCTGTTGAATGAACTTTAAAATCATTCTTCTTTAGATCAATAGTGACATCTGATCTATGAACAAAATAATTTGCAAAAAACTCTTTAATTATAAAACCTTTATATCCCAAACAAATTATGAATTCATTAAAACCATTGTTAGAATATATTTTCATTATATGCCAAAGAATTGGCATTCCTCCAATCTCAACCATTGGTTTAGGTTTTAAATCTGTTTCCTCAGAAAGTCTAGACCCTAGACCTCCTGCTAATATAACTACCTTCATTTCATTAATTTTTTATTTAACTATAAATATTTCACTTTTAGCAACTAATTCAGCTCTATTAAATTTAAGAAAACATATTATCTATCATATTCTAAATCAAAAAATTTTAAAAATATAACAGATGTATTTCATCTTTTGCTTTATGATCTTTATAAACTTCGACTTTTTTACAACCAATAGAACTTAATATATCCCTATAATAAGTTTTTGACATTTTTCTCCTTAAATAAGGCATCGTTTCATCACTTACCGAACTAATTCTCATTTCTTTAATTTCAACTGAATCAAATTTAAATTTTGGCGGCTCATAAAACCTTATCATAATTTTATCGCATATTTTTTTAGCATTATAAATAGACTGGCCTGGCGAAGAAATCAATTCTAAAACATGAGAATATATCCCCAAATCAAATTTTGTTTTTTCTTCTTTAAGTTTCTTAAGTGTGTGTATATCATCATTTATAAATTTCACTTTGTCTTCATTAATAGCATTCCCAGCTGCATTGATTAAAGCGTCTGAAAAATCAACACCTGTAAAATTACATTTGACCCCATTTCTAATCAACTCTTCAATAAATTGACCATTACCGCATCCTAAGTCAAGAATTTGAAAGTTTTCATCGTATTTATTTAACTCTTTAATTATTTCCGAAACCATAATACAAGAGTTTATAGATCCCTGGCCAAAACCTTTTAAATAATTTTTAGCCGCACCCTTTTCAAAAGACCCCCAACTTTTTCTATTTAAATCTTCTTCCATTTAAATAAAATATTTTTTAAAAAAATTTTTAAATAAATAAAAACCCAAAATGTTCTCTGCCCTTTTGAATATCTATATCTAAAATTATTAAAATGCTTAACACTTTTTATATCATTTTCATCAATTATTTCAATGATTCTTTTTTTCACAAATATTATAATTATTTAATCTCTATTATTCTATCACATCCTCTTAATATATCTCTTTTATGAGCAATTATCAAAATTGTCTTCTCTCCACCTAATGAATAAATAGATTCCATAACTCCTTTTTCTGTTTTAGAGTCAAGTGAAGCAGTTGCTTCGTCAAATACTAATATTTTAGGATCATGATAAATTGCTCTTGCTATTGCTATTCTTTGAACCTGACCCCCTGAAAACTGAACACCTCTTTCTCCAACCCTAGTATTAAGACCATCTGGCAAGTTTTTTATTACTTTCTCAAGATTTGAAGATTTTATAGCTTTATCTATAGCTTTTAAATCAATTTTGTCAGGATCTATACCCAAAGCAATATTGTTTAATATACTATCATCTGTTAAAAAGATATTTTGTGAAACATAGCCAATGATTCTCTGCCACCCATATAAATTTTCATTTATATCCATACCATCGACTTTTATTGTTCCAGAAGTTGGTTTATGAAGTCCTATTATTAAATCAATCAAACTACTTTTCCCAGAACCAGATTCACCAACAAAACCAATGATTTGACCTTTTAAAATTTTAATACTTAAATTCTTTATTACTTCTTTTTTATTTGGGGAATACCTAAAGTAAAGATTATCTATTTTTAATTCTTTTTTAAAATAAATTTTATTCATGCCAGCTTCTTCATAACAAGGCTTATCCATTAAGGTTTTAAATTGCTTATATATTAAATCCAAAGAAGCTTCATAATATTTAAAAAATTGAAAAGAAGTCATAATCTTATTAATAGAAGGTATCATCCTGAAAATTGCCGCAACAAATACTGTAAGAGTTGTAATAATTAATTCTGATTGCTTATTTTGAATAAGCATTAGCATTATAAAAACAGTCAATCCGATAATAGAAATCAATTCCAAAAAATATCTCGGAAGTGATGTTACAGTTAGATGATTAGAAACAACTTTTGCTTTCAAAAAATTATTTTTTGAAAAAATATTTTCTACCCATTCTTCTTTCCTCATAATTTTGAAATCTTTAATTCCAGTTAACCCTTCCATAATATTTTTGGAAAGCTGTCCCTCCAAGTTATTTTTTTTAACGCCCCAAATTGAAAGTTTATTTTTAAGGAGTTGATAAAATATAATCCCAGTAAAAAATAAAAAAAGGCCAACAAAAATAGCGCCAATAGGTTCTACATATATTAATGTAGCAATGACAGAAATTAATAATCCTCCCTCTATTACAATGCTAAGAAGTGTATTTAAAAAACCATTAACATGAGTAATATCAATTTGCAAATTTTTTAAAAGATCAGAAGAATTCGTTTCCAAATGATATGCATATGGTTGGTGAAGATATTTTGAAAAAAGCCTGTTTGATAGATCTGCTGAAATATTCGAAAGAAAAAAATTGTGTTTGTGTGTTAAACCAACTAAAAAAACCGTTTTGACAATATAAAGAATAACTGTAGTTGCCAAAACTACAAAAACAATTGAGTTTCTTTCAATTATACCAATTGAAAGCAGATAACTTTTAACTACCTCTAACTCATTAATATAATTAGGGTCAAGTACAAAAGAAATAGTTGGTATTAAAATGGCAAGGCAAAATATTTCTAAAATCATTCCAATAGATAAAAGAAAAGCCAATATTATTAAAGACTTTGTCTGCCCTTTTGATATTAAAAATTTTACCTTTTTTAAATTATTTATCATTTTTATACTTTCCCTATAGAATAAGTAGTGTAATTTTTTAAAAGATTCCTCCCATCAAAGATCTTAGCTTTTTTTATTATTCTTTTCCAGTTATAACTTTTAAATTCATCCCATTCAGTTAAAATCGCAATAATTGATGAATCTTTTATAGCTGATAAATGATCCAGGGAAATAGAAACTCTTTTAAAATTATTATTGATCCTTTTTTTTGATAACCCTTTAGATTCCCAAAGCTTTTTAAGATCATACTGTATTCTTTCTTTTTTAACCATCGGATCATAAATAGAAATATTCTCTCCTTCATTAATCAACATATCCGCTATGTATATAGATGCAGATTCCCTAGAATCATTTGTGTCTTTTTTAAATGACCAGCCTAACAAAGCAACTTTGCTTTTTTTATCTTTTTCATGAATAGCTTCAATTATTTTTTTGGCAAAACGCTTTGTCTGATAATCATTTATTTTTATCACTTGATGCCAGTATTCTGCAACTTCATCTAAACCATAGTATCTACAGAGATATACTAAATTTAGAATATCTTTCTTAAAGCAGCTGCCTCCAAAACCTACAGAAGCATTTAAAAATTTAGGTCCAATCCTATGATCCATACCAATTGCAATTGAAACTTCTTCAATATTGGCTTCGGTCTTTTCACAAAGAGCAGATAAACTATTAATGGAAGATATTCTTTGAGCTAACATAGCATTTGAAGCTAATTTTGACAGTTCTGCTGACCAAACATTAGTCGTAAGAATTTTTTCCTTAGGAATCCATTTTTTATAAATTTCAACAAGAGCGGTAATAGCTTTTCTACCTGAAATTGTTTGATCCCCTCCGATAAGAACTCTATCTGATTTGAATAGATCTTTTATAGCAGTTCCTTCTGCTAAAAATTCGGGGTTTGAAAGTATTTCAAATGAAACATCATTTTTATTTTTATTTAAGATACTTTTAATTTTTTCAGCTGTACGAACAGGAAGGGTAGACTTTTCAATGACTATTTTGTTACTTTTCGCAACCCTAGCAATATTTTTGGCGCATCTCTCAACATAAGTAAGATCTGCAGCCATTCCCGCCCCTTCACCTTTTGTTTTGGTTGGAGTATTAACTGCCATAAAGATCATTTGAGATTTTTGAATTGCACTATCTATATCAGTAGAAAAAAATAAATTTTTGTTTCTTACTTTAGCAATTATATCTTTTAATCCAGGCTCATAAACTGGAAGTCGATCTAAATTTCCGTTCCAAGCATTTATTTTAAATGAATCAGAGTCAACAACTGTTACTTTAATTTTTGGACATTTTAAAGCAATTACTGCCATTGTTGGTCCACCAACATATCCTGCTCCAATACAACATATATTATTAATTTTCATGTCTTTTTATTCGTCTTTTAATAACCAAGAGGAGGACTGTATTTTATCTCCAAGACCATCTATAAGCTTAATCCCTAGTTTTTTACATGTCGGAACTTCTGGAGAAGAATTGTTGTTTTGATCTCCACCATTTGCAAAAAATAATTCATGCCTGGGAGATAGTTCAGAATGAATCATTTTAATAGTTTTACAAACTGTTCTATCCTTATCAATTGATAAAAAAACTTTATCTACTATCCTGAGCTGCTCAATTATCAGACACCTTTCATCCTCTAACATAAATCTTTTTGATCCTTTAAGTGATTGTTGATAATCACTGTTAACAATTACGACAAGAATATCTATCCCTGCTTTCGCCAAATTAAAATACTCTATATGCCCTTTGTGTAAAGGGTTAAAATATCCAGAAACAATAACTGCTTTTTTCATTACTGAAAAATTTAAACCACTGTTTTATCTTTAAATAGAATTATACTTGCCCTATCACTTAAAAACTTATTGGCTAGATAAAAACTTATTTTTCGATTTATAAGATCTTCAATTTTTTTTTCCAGCTGGGCAATATAATCCATATCAAGACTATTGCCTATCAAAAAAACTTCGATTTTGCCTGAATCTATTCCCTTAGCATAATCTCCAACAAGAATAATCTCCTTAACATGACCCATTCTCTCTAAAACTGTCTCAACAATATCCTCAAGACCTAGATGTTTAAATACAACTTTTTTTAAAACATCGAATAAAGGATGCTTTACATTTGCTTTATACTCTATCTTTTTATTAGATTTAACCTTCTCAAGATAACCTGCGTTATGAAGATGATTCAGTTCTTTTCGAATTGAATTAGTTGACTCTCCCATTTCACTAGCAAGTCCATTTAAGTAACCCCGATTGGCTTGAGAAATAAAAAATTTGATTAACAAACGCAACCGGGTTTTAGAAGTAATTAGCTCTCCTAGCATAACTAATTTTAATTATAATTTCTTTATCAAGTACCAAAAGTACTTAATTATTGATTATAATCCAATGCTATTACAAATAAAAAAGTATCTTTTTATAGCCTATCATCTATTTCCTCTTTACTTAAAACAGATTTCACATCATAAATAATAGAATCTAAGCTACTTTTATACCTGTTTAATCCTTCACTTATAAAAACTTTATGAGATACTGCTAAAATAATAGCTTCATATTTAACTGGCTTTTCTTTAAGCTTTAGACCATATCTTTTTTTAACTTCATCAGGATTAGCTATTGGGTCAAATATATCAACCTTACAACCATGATCCACTAAGACTTTGAAAATTTCAGGAATTTTTGAATTTCTTATATCGTTACAATCTTCTTTATATGTAATTCCAAGTATAAGTACCTTTGCCTTTCTGACTGAAAAGCTCTTTTTTTTAAGCAACTGAATAACTTTTGAAGCTATAAATTTAGGCATGCGATCATTAACATTTCTTCCTGCTAAAATTACTTCTGGAGAATATCCCAAAGCAATTGCTTTGTGTATCAAGAAATAAGGATCTACGCTTATGCAATGCCCCCCAACTAAACCCGGTTTAAATTTTAAAAAATTCCATTTAGTTCCTGCAGCATCCAAAACTTCCTTAGTATCAATATTCATCAAATCAAAAATAATTGATAGTTCATTTATAAATGAAATATTTATATCTCGCTGAGCATTTTCAATTGCTTTGGAAGCTTCCGCAACTTTTATTGATGAAACTTTATGTGTTCCTGCCTTTATTATTTGCCTATATATTGAATCTACATGATTTGCTGCTTTTAGAGTAGATCCAGAAGTTACTTTTTTTATACTATCCAAAGTATTTACCTGATCTCCTGGATTTACCCTTTCAGGGGAATAACCGCAAAAAAAATCCTTGTTAAATGTTAATCCAGAACTCTTTTCTAAGACAGGGATGCACTCCTCTTCTGTACAGCCCGGATAAACTGTGCTTTCATATATAACAAGATCTCCTTTTTTTAAATACTTGCCAATAGTTTTGGAAACAGAGATCAAATAAGTTAAATCTGGCTTTTTTTTAGCACTTACTGGAGTAGGTACAGTTGATATATAAACATTAAAATCTTTCAGCATGTATTCATTAGAAGATAAAACTAATTTTTTCTTTAGAGCATTTTTTAGTTTAGAGGGATCAACTTGTTTGGTTTTATCTATTAAAAGATTTAACTCATTAACCCTTATAGGATCAGAATCATAACCTAAAACTTTAAACTTCTTTGAAAATTCAGTAGCTAATGGCAAACCAACATATCCTAATCCTAATATTGCTATCCTATCATTCATCTAAGATTGGTATATAAAAATTCTTACTGGTTCGCACAATATTGATTAATAGAGGTTTGGGCTTGAGAATATCCATAACTCAATGAAATATTAAATAATTCACAAGCTTGAACAGCATCTCCCCAATTAATCGCGATTAAACCTTTTAAATATTCTGATTTTCCAGTCATTGGTTTAAACTCTTCAATAACCCTGTTCAAGTATATAAAAGATTGCCCATAATCACCTGCTAAAAAATATGCGCTAGCAGCATTTTCAA